>SCPN01000164.1_pt1:0-147500 | contig 453903 bp, 490 predicted proteins | sample 6106831 | NCBI WGS metagenome assembly SCPN01 (sample SAMN10720447, study PRJNA508395) | human gut metagenome | isolation source: Participant 1, 0 month
CAATAATAAATTATAAACTAAATTAGGTGTTGTAATAAATATAACTGAAGGATTTATTCTATCTACTATTTTCTTTATTTCAAAACAATTTTTTACAATGCTAAACAGATTATGTTTATTATAGTCTAAACAGTAAGTATCCACATTGTCACTTTTATAAGTGTTTGTTTTAGTTGTCCTTACAAAACACTTTCCATTTTACTCTAATATTATGTTATTTAAAGGAGGTTCTCAACTAAATATTTAAAATTATCTCCCATTGCGCCAGATAAATTAAATCCTACTAATAGTATTTTCATTTTTTACCTTTCTTTTGACATATAAAATCTCTAAATCCTATAATAATACTCTTTTTTTTATATTTCAAAAATTTATATAACATTGATATCATACTGTATACATATGCAACGGCTTTATGTATCCCGTTTATATTGTTTTTAATAAACAAGAATCGATTTCTAATAACATAATAGAAATAGTTATCAGAATATTCCCTCGTAGAACTACTAACCTTATGATATATAACTGCATCCAAATCTGCTGCCAACTTCCAACCTTTTCGAACTACTTTTTCACAATAATCTGCATCTTCGTAGTACAAAAAATACTCTTCCGATAACATTCCACATTGTTGAATAACTTGCGACGAAATTAACATACAGCATCCCGTCAAAAATGATACATATTCAAATCCTTTCTGCAGTTTCATGTAGTGCTTGGTTGTTCCCATAGCTTTCACAATCTTGCCTCCTGCAAACCAAACATTTTCCCTATCAGAAAAATAATGTATCCTACATCCTAATATTCCAACTTCATGATGACTTTGCAGTGTATCTATCATATGTGTCAGTGTATCTTTTTCAATAATTGTATCATTATTAAGTAACAGAATATACTCACATCCATTTTCTATCGCCAATGATATTCCACGGTTATTTCCACCTGAAAAACCCACATTTTCCTTAAGTTTCAACAATGTAACTTTTCCGTCAAGTTTTTCTAATATTGACACATCCTTATCATTTGATGCATTATCCACTACATATATCTCATAATTCTTATAACTAGATTTTTCAATACTATCAACACACTCAACAGTATCCAATGCCCCATTATAATTAACTAAAATTATTCCTATCTTTCCTTTATATTCATTCTGCACATTCATATTTTATTAACCTTTGCTCTTTTTAGCTTATAAAATTAGTATACACATTACTCCAGTATTTTTTGAAATAATTTTTCATATTGAAGAACCATCGTTTCCACATTAAACCTTGACCGCACTATATCAAATCCATTTTTTTTATATTTTTCCGTTTTTTCTATGTTTTTATAAATCTCAATTACCGCCTCTGCAACCTCTTTATAATTATCCATTGAAACCAATGTTCCATTCATTCCATCTTCTATAATAAAAGGAATTGCATCTACTCTTGTAGCTACAATTGGTTTTTGAGCAAGCATATATTCCGGAAGTACCAAACCAAACCCTTCCCAGCGAGATAACAGTGTTGCAACATCAAAATTTTTTATATATGCCATTGGATTATCCACCCAGCCAGTAATCGTAAAATACTCCTGCAAATTATACTCGTATATCATATTTTCGATCTGCATTCTACTTTCTCCATCACCGACCATTAAAAAATAAGCGTGTGGAATCTGCTGTTTTATTATTTTTGCTGCTTTTACAAAAACGTCTGATGCTTTTTGTTCACACAATCTCCCCACATTTCCTATTACATATGCATCATTTGGTATTCCAAGCATACACTTATTTATGTCCGAACCTTTATACTGTTCAAAATCTATACCATTTTCTATTACTTCCAATTTACTATTGGTACAAATTTTATGACTTAAAGCTGATATTTTCTCTGCCTCTGATATACATATAATTTTATCACATAAATATGATAATACCCGTTCAATTATAGCATACAAAAAAGCTTTCTTTTTTGTATTTTTCATGTTGAAAGCCCAACCATGTGCATTATATATGCACTTATTTTTCATTCCAATATTGGCAATTCTTCCTATTGCCCCTGCTTTACTAGAATGACAAAAAACAATATCCGGATGATATTTTTTTATCAATTTTCTCATCTGAACAATTGCCCTAACATCTGTAAAAAAGCTCAAATTTCTAATCATATTAACATTTTCAAATTCATCTGCTAAATCGACATAATCATTGCACAAGTAATCGTGCGAACACACTAATATATTTTCATACTTGTCTTTATCAATGTATTTTAAAAAAGCTTTTATAAATCGTTCAACTCCACCCGGAGATTGTACTATATGCATAATCCGTATTTTTTTCATATTTATACTCGCCAAACATTTTTATTTTTTGTTTATCAACTTTGTATATCTCGATCCATACAAATAAATGAATAAACTTTTCCATTTTCATCCGCCATTTTTACTGTCACCTGCATATCACGATTAATATACACATATAGATATTTTCCTATATTTTTATTTATGCTTATAGATTCAAAATCTTGACCATCTAATCCATACTCTTGTAATTGGTTGTAAAAGAATTCATCTTTTTGTTTTAAATTATCAAAAGTAATCTTTTTATTTGTTCCAATTATAAATCTACGCTCATTTTTATCGCCTATAGCAGACTGCACGTAATCTTTTACATCCTGATCGTCTAATACATTCTCAAACAATGCCTGTAGTTTAACTATTTTTTTCCAATCATTCTGTTCTCTTTTCATTTCAACATTTTGTATTCTACTACATACCAGTTGACTCATTACCCCGAATATTAGTAAAATACAAAATAGTATTCCACATTTGAATATTTTTCGTTTTGCTACTTTCACCCCATCGTACTCCTCTATAAAATATAACTATTTACAAATTTTACATCATTTACTATACACCTTTAAATAATATGAGTGCTGTATGACAAAGTATCTTCATATCCAGTCCGAGGCTCCAGTGGTCGATGTAATCCAAATCCATTTTTACAATTTCTTCAAAGTCTGTTACCGTACTTCTGCCATATGCCTGCCACATACCAGTAATGCCCGGTTTCATGGACAGTCTGCGCTTGTGGTGTCCCTGATACTGTCTGAATTCATTCACCGTTGGCGGACGTGTGCCCACAAGGCTCATATCGCCCTTTAATACATTAATAAACTGCGGCAGTTCATCAATACTGGTCTTTCTGATAAACTTTCCGACCTTTGTAATACGCGGGTCGTCCTTCATCTTGAACATCAGTCCCTGCATTTCATTCTGTGCCATCAGTTCTTTTTTACGTTCTTCTGCGTCCATATACATGGAGCGGAACTTGTATACATAAAAATACCGTCCGTTCTTTCCGACACGTTTCTGCTTAAAAAATACCGGTCCCTTGGATTCCAGCTTGATTGCCGGGACAACAAAAATCATGGCAACTGCCATAATGCAGAGTCCAACGAGCGAACCGACAATATCAATCGCCCGTTTAAATGCCAGTTCCTTATAATCATAGAAACGGTTGGCAAATGTCGCAACCGGAATATTGCCGAGCTTTCCAAGGCTCATATCAAAGTCCTTATAATTTTCAAGCGTATTCAGATGCAGATGAACAACCACACCCATTTCTTCCAGTTCCATCACAAGGGATGTGATTTTTTCCATCCGGGCAGTGTTCAGATCAATATACACCTCGTCTACTATCCCGCCTTTTATGTATTGAATCATGTCATGTACATCTGCTACAACTGGTATGCCGTTTATTTCCGTTCCACGCATATCCCGGTCAACAATAATAATGCCTGAAATCTGCTTTGTTGTATTCCATTTTTCAATTTCTTTTAATCCATCCACACGGTCACTTGTCGTAATTGCCACCACCCGGTTTACGGATTTTCCAAGCTTTGCATGGCTTAAAATGGATTTTCTCACGATTCTTCTAATAATAAATGCCAATATAACATTAAACACAACCACCAGCACGTAGACCCCTCTCGGAAACTGCTGGTTTGTTCTTTTTAATAATTCATAAATGGCAATAATACATGCCATTATAACGTTCAGATGTACTACCGCTTTTAGTTCTTCAAATTTTCCCCTCTGTAAAAAATCATTATTCTTTGAATAGAATAAAAACGCAAGCATATAGGATACCACTACTGATACCAGACTGTCCCCCATCTGAGAAAAATAGACCGGTGCTGAAACATTTTTCCACAACACCAGCCAGAGATACCCGGCGATATAATAACTTGCAATTAATCCGATGAGATCTGTCATAAACAGAAGGGCGTTTTGAACTTTTTCTTCTCCCTGATTCATCTTTTATCCTCAACTAATTTTTTATAATCTGTAGGTATTATTCCTATCTTTTCTATATTATCCCAACTCTTTATTCTTGTCAATTGTGGAAACTGCCTTGTTTGCAACAATTTTGCGGCTGTTTTCATCTGATTTTCCCAAAATGCAAAGGGGTGGGCATACTTATACCCCCCCCCTGCATTTTTTTTGATACAATTTATTTCAGATAGATAATGTACAACATCTTTTTCCCCTACCAAAACCCCTTCCGGCGGAATAGCCACAGCAGCAAAACCAGTACCAGCGCGCTGATTCCTGCTGCCATCGGATAGCCGTACCGCCACGATAATTCCGGCATATAAGAAAAATTCATGCCATACCAGCCGGCAATCAGTGACAGCGGCAGGCACACCGTTGTTACTGTCGTCAGTATTTTCATAATGTGATTCTGGCGGATTCCCAGTTCCGACTGATAAACCTCCTGCACCTGCACCGCATACTCCCTAAGCACCTGTGTTTCTGCGGCAAGCCGCTGTGCTTTTTCTTTGATTCTTGCAAAATAAGCCGTGTGTTGTGCATCCAGAACAGCATTTTCATTTTCTTCCAGCGCAGCTGCGATTTCAATGAACTGGCTGTAATAACGGTAAAACTGAAAAATTTTCTTTTTTACCTGTAACATACTGCTGTTAAAATCCATTCCGCCCGCACGAAACACTTCTTCTTCTAATACGGATAACGTCCTTTCCAGTTTTTCCATATACTGCAGATCATCTGCGGTCATTGCACCAAACAGCTCATACAAAAAACGTTCTTTGGTATAGGCTTCTTTATGAAGAAACGTATTTATAAGTTCCTGCACTTTTCCGGCTGAGCCTGTATATTGTATACAGACAATTTTTTCTGCTGTTATAAAAACTGCAAAATGCCACGACACATTCTTTTTTGTTTTTTCCGGCACATGCCATTCTATCAGCGTATGGCTTTTATCCTGTATCACCCTGCACCCGCGGATATATTCCCCTCCGCTGCATCCACAGCAAAACTGTCCAAATGACTGGCTGTTTTCCAGTTTATGCGCATCGATTACTGCAATTGTGTCTTTTTGTTCCCAGAATTCATCTTCACAAACCGTTTTCAGACCGGACGATACAATCTGATAAAACACGCCATCCTGCATACTGGTCTCCATTCCCCTGAAACTCATACTCCCTAAGCTCCTGTATCATACAGCAACAGTATTTCCCCTTTTCCGGCGGTTTAACCGCAAAAAGACGGCAAATACCGTGCATGGTACTGCCGCCTTTACAACTCTAATTCTGTGCTTTTTAAGCGATGACAAATCCGTTCTGTACGGTATATGTCTTTCCATTATCCGCTACGGTTCCCGAATAATCATAAGCAATGATTCCGTTTCTGTAATACCAGCTGCCATACTCATTGGATGCGATTCCTGTATAATTTAAGTCAAGCAGCCCATTGTTAAAGTACCACCAGCCGTATTCATTTAATGCCATTCCTGTATAACTTAAATCCAGTGCGCCGTTGGTCATGTACCACCAGCCGTATTCATTTAATGCCATTCCCGTATAACTTAAATCCAGTGCGCCGTTGGTCATGTACCACCAGCCGTATTCATTTAGTGCCATTCCTGTATAACTTAAATCCAAGGCGCCGTTGGTCATGTACCACCAGCCGTATTCATTTAGTGCCATTCCTGTATAACTTAAATCCAAGGCGCCGTTGGTCATGTACCACCAGCCGTATTCATCGGATGCCATTCCCGTATAACTTAAATCCAAGGCGCCATTGGTCATATACCACCAGCCATATTCATTGGATGCCATTCCCGTATAACTTAAATCCAGTGTGCCATTGGTCATGTACCACCAGCCGTATTCATTGGATGCCATTCCTGTGTAATCTGCCTGAATGACATCATCCTCTACGACTACCCAGCTGTCAGAAGTAACATCTCCGCCATTCGCAAACCAGTATCCCAGTTCTATGCCTTTTTCATATACGGCATAAGCCTGCGCACGGTATCCATATCCGTTCAGATGAGTGTTATCAATCCAGTAATTTCTTAACTGTAACGAAATCAGCCCCTTTTCGGCACGTTCCCTGTCCTCGTCTGTTTCATCCAGTCCGTTAATTGAAAGCCCGTTTTCAATCAGATACTTTCTTGCCGTAACCACGTGTTCCCCAAATGCATCTTTTAATGCTGCCTCATACCATGTATCCTGCATACCCGGTTCATAACCGCTCTCTCCCCATATCTGGTCGGTATCATTGGGATCATCTGTCGAGCTGATGATGATATAATTAGAACAGTCTGCCTCATCAAGCATATTCTGATACTGCTCAATTAAATCATCCATATTCTCCCATGTTCCGTTATCCCCCATCTCGATAATCATGATGTTACCGGACTGATCTCCGTATTCTGCACTACGGTCTACGATTTCATAAGTGTTTTCCCCGCTGACACCAAAATTATTGACCGGAAATCCCGTCAATTCTTTTAATACCCGCGGATAAGTTACACCGTTTCCGCCCTGTCCCGCTGTCATCGAGTCACCCCAGCAGTTAATCAAAAAGCGGTGATAAAAGGTCATGCCGGAAAATCCCGCTGCCTGCGCTTTTTCTGTAAAACAGCCAAATGCTGCTATCATCCCTGCTATTGCGGCAATCCATACAACTGCCTTCTTTTTTCGAAATATTTTTTTCACTTGTATCTTTTCCTTTCTTCTTTAAATCCCTGCTTAGGCATTTGCAAAAATCTGCCTTCTTATTAATATACGAATTCCTTCCCCGTAAAGCTTTCGTATTCTGCAAATGATAACACAACGCGGTTTACGGTTCAATATCCGCTGTAAATACCTGTTAATTTTCTTGAGAATTCCTTGTTTTTACGGTATACTGTACATAACAATATAAATATTATTTTAGTATATCTGCAAAGGAAAATTTACAATGGATAAGCTTGATTCAAAACCACTTTTTAACATTGTGTCTGGCATTACAATTTTATGTATTATCGTAGGCAGTCAATGGTATTTATGTCCTGATATTATAACCCGGATTATTTTCACTTTTCATATTCCGGTCTTATTTATTATCAGTGGATATTTTTTAGAAATTAAAAGCACCCGGCAGACACTGCTTTATACTTTCCGCACTTTGATGATTCCGTATTTTATTACCTGTGCGGTCATTATTGCTATTATGGCAGTCCGTATTTTTTTTACAGGATCCGGTTTTACAGAGTCTTTTCATGAGCTGCTGTTATGGGTATGGGCAGCCTTTTACGGCTCCGGTGTGGATTACTTTACACCTGCATATATCCGCATGATCGGTTCGCTGTGTTTTCTTCCGGCATTATTTTTTGCCGTTAATATTACACATTTGTGCCTGCGTACCCGGTATGCCGTCATCGGCATTGTGCTGACTGCACTTGCCGGTTTTGCTACCAGCCGGATTTTCTGGCTTCCTTATAGTATCCAGACTGCTATGACGGGAACCATTTTCGTATTCTGCGGCTTTATGCTCCGCGAAAAGAATATCCTTGCCAGATTAAAAGAAGCACCTTTTATTCCGGCTGTCTGTTTTATTCTTTCTGCGGTATACATCGCCAAAGGCGGCGGCAGGTTATTCATGGTAAATAACAATTACGGCTATGGCATCTGGGACTGGCTGGCTGCTTTTTGTGCCTGCATTTTTCTTTTTTATGCAGCAATGCTTATTGAGCAGCACTGTCCACGGTTAACCGCCCTCGGAAACCGGATTGGTTCGCACTTTATGCTTATTTTTTGTCTGCATTTAACCGAACTGAACTGTTTTCCATGGAGTTCTTTACTGACCTGCTTCAATGAACACCGGATAACAAATACTTATGTACAGTCTGTACTGTTTTTTTTAATCCACATCCTGCTGATAACCGGCGGACTGCTGATATGCCGTTTACTCCGGCGGCTGCATCCTGCCGGACACGGGAAAAATACACTGACCACAGAATCCGGTGCAGCTCCGGTAAGCAAACGCGTAGAATGGGTTGATATGGCAAAAGGCACCTGTATTCTGCTTATGCTTTATGCACATATGCCAATTGACAGCAATATCCGCCAGATTATATTTTCTTTCCATATGCCGGCTTTTATGCTGTTAAGCGGCTATTTTACCAAAAACTGTTCCTGGAAGCACTTTTTTAAAAGCACATGGAAAGGGCTTCTTCTGCCTTACTTTGGCATTGAAGTACTGGTTGCATTTGTCCGTGTATGGCGCCAATGGCTTTATGTCGGAATCAGCATGGATACAACCGTTTCACTGTTACGCATGCAGGCAAAGATTGCACTGTTTGGCATGAGTTACTCGTCTTCTGTTTTTACGGACATTGGCAGTGTATTTGTTATCTGGTTTGTAATCTGCCTTTTCTTTGCCCGGATGCTTTTTATTGCCATTTTAAAGCTTTCACGCGAAAAAGAAGCACTTACATGCATTCTGGTGGCTGCCGTCACCATCACCGGCTGGTATATCGGCACGCATGTTGCATTTTTACCGGAAAGTTTTGATGTTTCCATGACCGCAGCTGCGTTCATTTATGCAGGATATCTTTTAAATAAATATTCTGTCTGGCAGTATTTAAAACGCTATCCTTTAAGCATTGTGCTGACCGGCTGTATCTGGCTTTTGCAGATACAAAAAGGCGGAATTGAATTATCCATACGTTCCTACCCGCTTTTTCCACTGAGTCTTGCCGGTGCTGTATGCGGAACGGTCATTTTATGCCTGTGCTGTCAGATGCTCAGCCGTTACACGATACCGACGGCGGTTTTGAAGTTTTTTGGCAGAAACAGCCTTGCTGTTTTAGGCATTCACTGTATTGAAGCACAATTTATCCACTGGGAAGGACTTCTTTTAAATGCAGACGTTTTTATGCAGTTTTTAATGCGTATGATCTGTATTTGTACTACGCTGGTATTGTGGATTGCCATAAAAACATTTTTTCAATCTGTTATTTTAAAAACTGCCAGGTGACGGTTTTTTAAAATATAAATTCATTTACTAAAGGAGGATTTCTATGAAGAAAGCAGTACAAAAAATGTGTGCAGCTTTTATTGCTGCATTTGTATTTGCGCTTTGCCTTTTTGCAAAACCAAATACTGCACAGGCTGCCGGCGGCGGCTGGCTGTACCTGAATCCCGGGGACAATACCTGGTACTACTATGTAGACGGTGTCGTTGATACATCCTACACCGGTCTTGCCCAGAATGACTTTGGCTGGTGGTACGTATCCAACGGTACAATTGACTGGAATTATACCGGTATGGCTGCCAACGAATTCGGATGGTGGTATGTTTCCGGTGGTACAATTGACTGGAATTATACCGGCATGGCTGCCAACGATTTTGGATGGTGGTATATCACCAACGGTGTATTAGACTGGAATTACACCGGTATGGCTGCCAATGATTTCGGATGGTGGTATATGACTAACGGTGCCTTAGACTGGAATTACACCGGTATGGCTGCCAACGATTTTGGATGGTGGTACATCACTAACGGTGCCCTAGACTGGAATTACACCGGTATGGCTGCCAACGATTTTGGATGGTGGTATATGACTAACGGTGCCTTAAACTGGAACTACACCGGTATGGCTGCCAATGATTTTGGATGGTGGTATATCACCAACGGTGCATTGGATTTAAGTTTCCACGGCATCGGCAGTAACGCATACGGTTACTGGTACTACAATAACGGCGTAATTGATTTTAATTTCAACGGAGAATTCACTTTTAACGGTATGACTTATGATGTTACCGGCGGTTTTGCCGTTCCGCGTGAAGACATTTTCCGTGTCGGCAATGCTGCTACAGGAGAACTCACCGGCGGTGTGTATATGATCCGCAGCAACAGCAATCCAAACTATGCCCTAACAGTAGAGGAATCCGCTACTGCAGAAGGCGGCTACAATCTGGTAATGTCTAAGATTACCGGCGCGAACAGCCAGAAATTCCTTGTTGTTAAAGATGAAGCCAGCTCAACCTACTGTTTCATGTCCCTTGCTTATATTGATGCCAACGGAGATGATGCATCACACAAGTGGCTGATTAATTCTTACAACCATGGCTGGGGAACCAATGCTTTTACAGACAATGTACAGGTTACTTCTGATTCCGTAAACGGAACAAAGAACTGGACGGTTACTGAAACTTCTGCAGGTGTATATACGATTGCTATTGCGCGTACGGATTATACCTTCTACATGACCAGCGAGGATAATTCCAATGTAGGAACCGCTTTATGGTCTAATGCAGGAACACAGACCTTTAACTTTGTATCTCCGTATACACAGATTCTTGCTGACGGTGCTTATACCATCGCTGCTTCTGATAACACAGCTGCGATGCTTTCTGCAAAGGATGCTTCTGTAAAAGACGATACACCGATTACACTGGCTGACGCTTCTGAAGGTTCTGAACAGTTATTCTATATCAACTGTATTGATTCTTCAAAGGGTCTTTATAAAATTAAAAATGCCAATTCACAGCGTTTTGTGTATACAAAGGGTTCTATTTCTATCGGCACTGCCGTAATGCAGGCGCAGGGTACTGATAATATTGACCAGACATGGTATATCCAGAAAAACACAAACGGCACTTACAGTTTTATTTCCGCAAACAGCTATCAGTACTTAACTTTAAGCGGTGCAGCTGCTTTTGGAACTTCACTGCAGCAGGCCATCGGACATGATACTTCTGCCCAGCGTTTTGTTCTGACACCAAAATCCTTTGGTCAGGAATCTTTAACAACCGGTATTTACTCTTTCGGTAATAACAATTACCGTATTTCTTCTTTAGGAAACGGCGTTTATACCGTATATTCATTAACACAGAACGGATTCTGTGCAGCAAACGGTAATGGTTCTATGTATTTTGCGGCATCTTCTGACGCTGCAGAAGCAAAATGGCTGGTAACAAAGACTTCTGACGGATATGTTTTCCAGTCTGCCGCACATCAGACTTATATGACATCTGATGCAGGCTTAAGCAGCAACGCAGAAAATATTTCAATTTCTGATCTGAATGCTTCTGTAACGGATTACAGCGTGAAATACGATTTATCTGCACTGAATGCGCTGGATTCCTTAAACGGCATCCAGGTTATTTCAAGATTACACACATTAGGACTTTCCCGTTCTGACCTTATGAACCCGGAAGCCAATATGACTTCATTGAATACAAATATTCAGAGTGCATTAAGCGGATTACCTACACAGACTGTACAGTATACCGGAACTGACGTAGACGATTTAAATCAGTTCTTACAAAACAACACCGGAAAGATTGTACAGCTTACACAGGACATTCAGGTGTATAAAAACACCAATGGTTCTTTTGGTATTATCATGGTTCCATCTGATACTATTTTAGATGGAAATGGCCACCGTCTTGTTATGAAAGCCGGTTATACCGAAGCTCCTGATGTCGGCGTTGTATTATATGTGTATAAAGATGGTGTAATTCCATCCACAAACTGCGGCGTAAAGAATTTATCTACCGATATTCCTTATGTAAACAGCATTAATGTATTCAGTGCTGACAATATTCTGATTGAAAACAATACATTAAATAATGCTACTAAGAGCGGTATCATGATTTCTGACGAATACGGTTCAACCGTAAACGGAATCATCCGCGGCAACACCATTAACAATGTCGGCGATGACGCTATTGCCGTTTATGGCAATCATTCAAACCTTTTGATTGACAGCAACCGTATTTCAGGCGCAAAAGGTTTTGCAGGTATTGCAATCAGCTGTCTGCAGAACGGTCAGCAGATCCGTGTTGACAATGAAACAACCGGTCCTCATGATATCATTGTAACCGGAAATGTTGTTTCAGGCTGCAGCGGTGAAGCTTTATACTGCATCGGTTCTTATAAGACATATATCACTTATAATACACTGCGTGACAGTATCCTTGAAGGCGTATGCCTTGACAGTGGCTGCATCGGCAACTACTTTGCCCACAATGAAGTTGTAAACAACGGTATTGCAGGCGGACTTCCAGGTGTATCTATTGATAATGGTATTTACAATATTGTTGACAGCAATAACGTCTATAACAACAGCTGCAGTGGTATTAAACTGGTTCGTACCGGTCTGGGTAATATTATCGTAAACAATATCTGTACGGATAATGCATACAACCAGATGGGTGCAAAGAGTTCCGGTATTGATATTGAACCGCTTGCTGTTGAAACCGAAAACCTTGGTTATATTGATGGTTTAGGAAGCAACTGGAATGTTGTTTTAAATAATACTGTAACAGGTTCACACGATTTCGGTGTATTTATCGCCGATGATGATACTGCAAATAACGGTGGTTCTTCTTGTGAAAATGTCATTATGTACAATAAGTTCTCATCAGCCTATACATTTGGCGCTGCAGATTTCTCATCTATGAGCAGTACTGTTAAAAACAATATTACTTTAAACTAGCTCCCATTAAAACGCAGCGCTTATTATCGGCGCAAAAAAAGGCAGCGGCTTTACAATAAAGCCGCTGCCTTTTTACTTCTGTTTTTGTTTCTTATATATGCCCTGCATTCCGTTGATACATAAAACAACAACCACAATAAATATTGTCCTTAAAATAATGGTTGTCAGTCTTGTAACCGGCACATGGCATTTCACTTCTATAAAATCCCACGAAAGAATCAATATTTCAAATAAATGCACACATAAGATTTTCATGCTGTTCTTTCCAAACCAGGAAAGGCATCTGCTGATTCGGGATTTTATCCAGTTGTATGGCAAGCTTCATCGTCATGACACTTCCTGCAACTGCACCGAATAAAACGACGAAGTTTGGCACGACACGGATTACCATATTAATCCCGCCCGTATGGGAAGCATAGACCCATACGATTACACAAAGAATCCAGCAAATCCACGGAAGCTTTCCTTCTCCCATATCCGGATTTTTTGGAGCAGATAGCCGATATAAACAAATAAAATTGCAAATCCGCCCACATCTAAATTCGTTGGAATCCAGATATACTGTCCTACAATATAAGAAACTGCCGAGATTCCGATGATTAAAAACGCTCTCTGCCATTCCTGCCAGCTCTTTGTATAATGAAATACTACATGTATAATAATGTCACTCCAGAAAAATGCCCATAAAACCAGATTGCACCGATCATCCAGACTGTAAAGAACCATTTACTTCCATCTACACCATATCCGAAAACTGCACCAATCATCGTATTTAAGCACAAATTCTGGATATTCTGAACCGTCCAGCCCTGTAAGTACGCACTGACTGCCCTTCCAAGAATTACACATACACTCGTAATGTAATATGGGACAAGCAGTTTTTAATATTGCCTGCAATGGTTTTTGATACTCTTTTCGCGGAATAACAGTCCTGAAGCAATGAAAATAATGGCATATGAAACGCAAAAATATAATCATTTACCTTCAGGCCAATCACGAATGTCCGAGAATCACCAGATATATGGCAATTCCTTTGTAACATCAATCCAGCTTATTCTTTGTTTTGTTTTTCCATCTTTAAAATCCATACCAGAAGTTCATATCAACATTACCTTCTATACCGTTTACATGTCCGGTGCTTGTATACTGCCACATAATCCAGTCACCTTCCGGAACCTCAGATGTATCTTCTTTATACCATGCGAGCCACTTATAAGCCTGAATCTCACTCTGGATTAATACATTCTGGAAATAATTCCAGTTAGCATACACACCGGCAGTATAACCTGCGCGGCTGACTCTGTCCATTACAGTGACTGCTATACGGGTAATCAGTTCCTGCCCTCTGAGCTGTACGGATCAATATTATATTCGTTATAATATTCCGTATCTTCGATATCAATATACACACCCAATACCGGATTAAATCCCTGTAACATTCTTAAAATATGATTTGCTTCGCTGTTTGCCTCATCTTCATTGACTGCATACGAATACAGATATACACCATACGGAATACCTACGCGTTCGCATTCCTGCATATTGCGCACTGCCCATACATCATCCTGATCTGTATCATCATTACCGTAACCGACACGGATAATGGCAAATTTAATCCCGTCTGCTTTTACGGCATCCCAGTCAATTTCTCCATTGTGCTTTGATACATCAATTCCGACGGATGACTTCTGGAAGCGACGTTGCCAGACCATTTTAACAATATATGTAATTCCTACATAGGTATATTCACCGTCATAATTATAATTAATTGTACCGTTTTCAAAATACCATGAACCATAGCTGTTTGAAGCAACACCCGTAAAGCTCCATCGACTCCGCCGCTGCTTACATACCACCAGCCATACTCATTTGCTGCCATTCCATTATATGTAAAGTCAATTGTTCCGTTCGAAATATACCACCAGCCATACTCGTTATCTGCAAGGCCTTCATAGCATCTGTCAAGGAAACCGTTTATCAGATAGTACCAGTTTCCATCATAAACAGTCATTCCGGTATAATCTCTGTCTAAGACACCATTTGTCACATACCACCAGTCATATCCTAACTGTGCCATGCCTGTATACGATAAATCTACAGTACCGTTATCAACATACCACCAGCCATACTCATTATATCCAAGTCCGGTATATGAAAAATCAATTTCACCGGCATTCATATACCACCAGCCGTATTCATTTAATGCAAGGCCGGTAAAATCTGTATCTACTTTATTCTGATTCAGATACCACCAGCTGCCGCTTGCATTTACCATACCGTTGTAACTGAAATCAATTGTGCCATTGACTACATACCACGGCTCACCGTTTACATCAGCAATACCCGTATAAGATAAATCCAATGCACCATTGTTCATATACCACCAGCCGTATTCATTACATGCCATTCCGGTATAATCCCAGTCAATTTCACCATCTGTCAGATACCACCAGCCATATTCATTAACAGCCATCCCGGTATAAGAATTATCACGCTGTCCACCGGTATAACATACCCATTCATCATTTTCCATCTGGAGCATATGTTCTGCCGCCTGCGCCTTACCGGATGCAAACTAAAGCAAAACATAAACAACAGTGCAGCCACTGCGCCTACGAATGTCTTTTTCATCTTACCTCTTTTCCGCATGAAATATCGCAATTTCCATGCCCGTCAAACACTATCTACATTTTCCCTTTATGTAATCAGCGTGCATACAAATTGAGGATCTCCTGGTCCATAATATTGTTTAGCATACTGTTAAACATATTACTGTGGCACTCAATTGCATACCACTTCACTGCCAAGAATCGTATTGTCAAATACGTCATTACAATAAGATTCCACTGCTAAAAATACACCGGCATAATTGCTTCCCGTCACTATATTTCTACATACAATATTTTCATAGGAAGCTGTAAAATCCAGCCCTTTAACCGGTTCATCCGGCGTACTTTCATGTCCGATTTCAATTCCAAAGAAATGGAAATCATCACTTTTCCTTTATTATTATCTGATACAGAATTTTCCATAATAATATTGCGGTATGCGGAACGCACCATCTTCACACCGCTTCCGTAATTCTGCGTAACATTATTATTGACAATCGTATTATATGCCGAATTATCAATCGAAATGCCCGGAAGCTTTGCCGGTGACGAACCATCTGACAGACGTCCAAACGCCGTTACAAAGTCCGCTTCTAAATCTTCATCGGACTGTCTTAGACGTCCGCCGTTTTCTTTGACAATATTGTTGCTGACATACGCACCGAATGTACCGTAATCCAGACACATACCCTCTTTATCATTCTGATAAATAATATTTTCAACAATATAAATCTGATATGCCCCATCGGAATAAATACCTGATGAATTATTATGTTTTACATTATTCTGATATAACACAATATCATGCGGCGTATCTAACAGGTTATATAAATGCTCATCTTTAAACTCATTATACGCCGTATAATAATCGTCAATTTCCATGGAAGTCATTACAATCCCGGCTGTGAGGTTTCTGGTGCCGTAATTATCAACGACATCATTTCCTGCAATAATACCATTACTGATATTTCCATTCAGAAAAACTGCGCCGTTGCCATTATACGAAACCGTATTGTTTCTGATTGTGAAATTCTTGTTTTCCCCCATCATAACCAGCCCCTTATAAAGAGCATTAGAAATGGTACAGTTTTCGATTGTAAATGTATTGCTTCTGATAATATAAATACCGTACTCATAACAGCCCGCTGTCAGATTCAGGTTATACAGTGCAAAATTCGTACAGTCTTCTGCAATTACTGCCTGTGCCACGCGGTCATCCGTGCTTCCTGTAAATGTAACTCCTGCTGCATCCAGCGCAATACCGGATTTCATGCTGATTGGTTCATCCATCCGTACCGTACTGCTCTCAATTGTAATATATGCATCCGTACTTGTGCAATCAGGGTATTTAACTGGGAAGCTGTGCTTCCTGTAAAGGAAATTTTATCTGAAAATATTTTCTTTCTGCATTGTGTCTGAAACCCGGTTGTATACATTTTTCCAGTTGAGTTCCGGTGTCTCAAAGGACGCCGTATCAATACCGAGCTTTTCAATCTTTTAACACTTGAAGATTCCCCATATATTTTTGAATCTTCTGCCGCCATTCTCGATAATGCCGCTTGCGTTGGCTGTCATAATGCTGTAACAATCTGCCGGTGATATTTTCATTGCTGCACCGTCCACGTCATAGTCCAGCAGCTGTACCGCTTTATCATAAGCCTGCTGCTCGGCTTTCCTGTGCGTCAATCACTGCTTTACGGTTATAAGCTTCCTCCGTGCCGCCGCGGTATCGGGATTTGCCGGCTTTTGTCTGCCGGATTCCCAGACTGCCACAATGCCGATAACCGCAAGGTATACACGCCGCAATGATTATCCTCTTTTTATTTCTTCGCTTCTTCAATGTTGCTCCTCCATACCGCAGACATTTTACTGCTTATCCAGTCCGAGATATTTACTCCAGAACTGAATATTTTGATTTCATTTCCACGCTTTAAGAAATCTTTTCGCTTTATTGTATTTAAAGTCAATCTGAATGGTAAGTCCCAAGTACTCTGGAAAAACTAACAGCCTGACCCCAGCTTCTTTCACATTCAAATGCTTTATTGGCTGTTACATCGTAAAATACGATCTTTTTTGCTCTCCATACTGCCGGGAATGTTACCTGTGCCATGGATACAATACGGATATGCTTCGCCGGAAGCAGATAACCGTTTAAGGTCAGCTTACGCAGGGTATTGTGCAGTATGCTTAACTTTGTCGTTCTGGATGCCTCGTATGTCTTATAGTGGAACGGCACACTGATCTGGTCCATCGGCACTGCCTTATAGCCTGCTGCCATAATTTCCTTGTGCAGTTTTTCACCGTCTGTATTTAAGAAGAAATCCACACCCTTTAAGAAATCCCTGACACCTCTGGTATGTAAATCCACATTCTTATAGCGGTAGAACTTACACTCTCTGCGCCACTGTCCCCAGACTGCCTTCTTTAACTGTGCCTTGCCCCAGTCTGGGAAGTGGAATGTATTGTCCACCAGTCTGTTACGGATAATGTAGTATTCCAAAAATGAAGAATATTTATTTTCAAAGGTTCATGCCATACGCAGATACCGTTCATCAAAATCAGATGCTTCATGTTGCGCAGGCCGTATTCAAGGTCATCACCACGGATAAAGATTGGCAGCGGCAGATTTTCCTCTGATACAACGTCCATTGGGAAACAGCAGTACCACCATGCGTTAAATTCCGTATATTCTTCAATTTCATTAAAGAGGCAGTCCCATGTCACATTCATGTTTAAGTTGGACTTATTGGAAATCAGATCCCCGGCATTCCATGATGCGCCGGATTCCACCTGTATATTCGGCTTATCAATGCGAAGCATTGCACCGCCGATAAACGCATCGGCATATTCATCCTTTAACAGCGAAAGAATCGTATAGGTCTTTTCAATGGATTCTGTATCGATTGTAATATCATCATCCATTAACAGCGCATGGGTAATGCCATGCGGATTGCCGTTCTTTAAGATTTCCATAAGACCTCTTGTAAATCCGCCTGCACCGCCGGTATTTTTGTTGCGTACGATATGAATTTTGTCACTGCCAAGCTTGTCAATATCCAATGTCTGTCCGTTATCGGATATGAAGACCTCGAGATGCTCCTGTAACGGGCTGTCCGGATTGTTAAATACATGCGCATTTAACAGTCCGATATTCTTTCAATATAACGTTCACGCTTAAAGGTACAGATATCAATCCCGATTTTAGGCTGTCTTACCGGCTTTTCAATCGCTGTATCCTCATAATAGCCGCCGTAAAGCACAGCGCCGTCTGACAGTGCGGTTACTTCAAAGTACAGCATGCCTTTTTCTTCATTGCCGAATGGGAATGAATAGGAGCTTCTTTCTGTCGTATGCACTTCCTGTCTTACAATCTCTTTCTTTAAAACTTCTCCGTGAAGAAACAGCTTGCTTGAAAGTGTCACCAGTACATCACCCTGTAATTCCAGATTGACGGATACTTCTTTAACCTGTGTGTACTTTCTCCACTTTTCAATGGAAAATCCGTTAAAATAAGTATCAAATTCCACTTTACCGCCTTTATCCAGCGAAAAGCCTCCGCCCGGCATCATATAGACTTTGCTGCGGTTGATAAAGTTTAAATCGCTTTTTAAATGATTCTCATCTCTGTTAATGTTAAAATCATCATCAATCACATTGGTGTGCAGATATAATTTTTCCTCGGTGCATAATCCCTCTGTCGGCCAAAGTATTTTCTGAAGCTTCATCTTAATTCATTTCTCCCATTCTATCTAATCCACTCCGCTTTTGGAGTATTTATCTTTATCTTTCCCTGTTTTACAGTTCTTTTTCGCACATTTCAAGTGCTGCGGCAATCACCTTATCCATATCGTAATACTTGTATCCGCCAAGACGTCCGCCGAAGATGACCTTGTGTTCCTTGTCGGCAAGCTCCTTGTACTGCTGATACAGTGCGTTGTTCTTATCATTATTGACCGGATAGTACGGCTCGTCGCCCTTCTTCCATTCGCTTGAGTACTCTCTTGAAATAATGGTTGTCGGCTGCTTGCCGAATTCAAAGTGCTTATGCTCAATGATTCTTGTATACGGCACTTCTCTTTCTGTGTAGTTGACAACGGCATTTCCCTGATAGTTTTCCATCTGCAGCTCTTCTGTTTCAAAACGTACGGAACGGTATTCAAGTACCCCCAGCTTATAATCATAGAACTGATCAATCATACCGGTGTATACAATCTTATCTGCCATTGCATCAAATTCTTCTCTGTTGTCAAGGTAATTGGTATTTAAACGGACTTCAATGCCGTCTAACATCTTTTCTACAATCTTTGTGTAACCGCCAATCGGGATACCCTGATATCTATCGTTGAAGTAGTTGTTATCATAGATAAAACGAAGCGGAAGACGCTTGATGATAAAGGACGGTAAATCCTTGCAGTCACGTCCCCACTGCTTTTCGGTGTAACCCTTAATCAGCTTTTCGTAAACGTCTTTTCCGACTAAGGAAAGTGCCTGTTCTTCAAGGTTCTTTGGCTCTGTAATATTTAAGTCTGCAATCTGTGATGCAATAATGTCCTTTGCTTCCTGTGGTGTTGCAATATTCCACATTTTGCTGAAGGTATTCATGTTAAACGGCAGATTGTAGAGTTCATTCTTATATCTTGCTACCGGTGAGTTGATATAGTTGTTAAATTCCGCAAACTGATTGACATATTCCCAGATTTTCTTATCAGATGTATGGAAAATATGCGCACCGTATTTATGCACATTAATGCCGGATACATTCTCACAGTAAATGTTACCTGCAATATGGTCTCTCTTATCAATCACCAGACAGGTCTTTCCCTTCTTTTTGGCTTCATATGCAAAACTGCACCGTAAAGACCTGCACCTACTACTAAATAATCATACTTCATTTTTAATCCTCCTTGTTTTGCGAAGCAAAATGCGACTGCCCCAAGCAGGAGCAGAGGATTTTACCTCCTGTTTTGCGAAGCAAAATGCCATGTGAGTTTACTCACATTCTGCCCCAAGCAGGAGCAGAAGATTTTACCTCCTATTTCCCATCTGCCATCATAGCAGCTTGTTTTTATACTATTTTCCAATCATGTTCAAATGTACACGGTCCAAATTCATTGTGGACATAATCGCGTACCGTAATCTGCATAATGTTGCGGACATTGTCGTAGAGTTCTCCGTGTTCGCCGTTGATACCGATATCCAGATAATACTTGCCCGGAAGCAGCATCAGCTTTTCAATCGTAAATGTAACGGTTCCCTCTTTCTCCAATACCGGAAGATTATCTCCCGGCTTTGCAAAGCAGCTGCCGTAGCAGTACTGCCAGTTATCGCGGACAAAATCCATATTGAAATTGACGGCAATGCCTTTTAAGGCTGTCGCATATGAAAACTTTAAAACAACCTTATCGCCTGTACTAAAGGTCTGACATGGATTTCCGTCTTTGTCGTATAAGTCCACTTTGGTAAACCGCACCTCATGGCTTCCGTCCCGGCGCGCTTCCGGGTGGACATTCTGTGTCAGTTCAAGAATCGAGCGTCCTCTTTCATCGGAAAGCTTTTCTTTGCTCTCCTCTGCCAGCCTTGCAATACGCTCATCTTCCATCGAATCCAGATAATGCATGCCAATCAGCTTCGGACTGCCGTCCTCTTTGATTTTGCCTTCCTCCAGCCAGATTAAACGGTCACAGATGCTGTATAACTGCTCCATGGAATGTGATACAATAACAATGGTCGTTCCCTGCTCTTTAATCTCTTTTAAGCGTTCAAAACACTTCTTCTGAAAGCTGACGTCACCAACGGCAAGGATTTCATCAATCAGCAGTACATCGGCATTGACGTTAATTGCAACAGCGAATGCAAGACGCATATACATACCGGACGAATAGGTACGCACCGGATTGTCAATATATTCTTCAAGCTCCGAAAAGCGGATAATTTCTTCAAGCCGCTCGTCAATTTCTTCTTTTCAGACCGAAAATAGTCGCGTTGATATAAATGTTTTCCCTGCCGGACATATCCGGGTGAAATCCCGCACCCAGTTCAATCAGGCTCGATACCCTGCCTTCGACCTTTACCGTGCCGGAATTCGGCTTTAAAATCTTTGTGAGCAGCTTTAATGTTGTACTTTTGCCGCAACCGTTACGCCCAATCAGACCCACTGCCTGTCCCTTTGGAATCTCAAAGGAAATGCCGTCTAGAATCTGTCTGTTTTCGTGGCGGTTTCTGTTGTGGAATATTGCACGTTCCTTGAGCGTGCTTCCCTTGTCCATATAAACCTTAAAATGCTTTTCAACATCTTTTACTTCTACGGAATACTGTATTTCACTCATTATAATTCCTCCGCAAAATTATCATCCAGCTTGGCAAATACGAGTTCTCCGATAATCACCATGACAATCGCAAATACGGCTGAATATAATACATCTTTTCCTAATGGAAGCTCTTTCCAGTATAAAATTCTGTGATAAGACTCAATAACCGCAGTCATCGGATTCACCTTAAACAGCCACTTGATATTCGCCGGAATCATCTCCAGGGAATACATAATCGGTGTTCCGTAAATCCATGCCATTAAAACAACGGTTGTAATGTGTTCCAAATCCTTAAAAAATACGGTTCCTGCCGATACAATCAGGGCAAAGCCCAGTGACAGCAGATATTCGATTGCCATAATAAGCGGCAGGTAAAGCAGTGCCTCTATGCGCACACCGATTCCTGAAATAAATAATACGGCAAATACAATGACAAAACAAAACAGCATATTGATAAAATTAGAGGTCACACAGGAAACCGGAAGGACTTCCCTCGGAAAATAGATTTTTTTAATCATATCCCCCTGATACCGTACACAGCCGGACCCCTGCCGGAGTGACATATCAAAAAACAGCCACGGAATCATGCCCACAATCATGTAAACATAAAACTTGTCCAGGTTGCTTCGGACAATCACTGAAAACACAATTGTATATACTATAATCTGACAAAGCGGATTGATAAACGTCCATAAAAATCCTAATACGGAACCCTTATATTTCCCTCTTAAGTCCTTTTTCACAAGACTTCCTATCATATCGCTGTAGGAAATAATGTCTTTGATTCGTTCTTTCATGAAGATTCTATCCTTTCATATTGCAAGAATTTTAATTCTTTGTAATAAACCATTCCTAATCGTAACACATTTGTAATATCTACACAATACAAATCTTTGATAACCCTTTGCATTTTTATAGGATATCTCTTTATTTTTAATAGTATCCCTTTATTTTGTATTTTAAAGTATAATAAAGAATGTCCAGATTCATCAGTACTACACTTATTTTTTGCCGTTTACTTCCATTTTGTTTTAGCTTTGATTTTAACGCATAGCGGCGGCGCAGAATCTGTATTTTCTTTTTATCATATCCGTCTGTCTGTTCCAGAAATTCGCAGACGGCATAAAAGGAACGCTCCATTGCCTCATACGATGATGAATAACTGTTTACGGTATCATTGTGGATATAGATTTTATCCTCTATGGCACAGAAGCTTCTTTTTTCGTGAAACATCAGCAGCCACAGCAGAAAATCGTCACAGCCGTTTACGGTAAGACGGCGTTTGCACCAGTCCCTGGGTATCACAGCTTTACGGATCAGGCACTGTCCCGGTGAAAATATCATATCTGTGCCATACAGATACATTTTTTCATGCCCCACTTCTTTTAGTACTGCCTTTTTGGCATAAATCGGAATCTGTTTTTCTAAAATATGCTCCGGCGTAAAAAATAAGCGGCAGCCATTGCCCGCCACAACATCTGCGTGGGTCTGCTCTGCCGCTGTAAGTAATGTCCGTACCGCACTGTCTGAAATGGCATCGTCCTGGTCTAAAAATAAGATGTACTCTCCCTGTGCTTTTGAAAGCCCTGTCAGTCTTGCCGCATGAATTCCTTGATTTTCCGTGTGGTTGACGGCAGTCAGTTCAAAAGCCTGGTCAGGTACATAATTTCGTATCAGTTCTTCTTCCTTCAAAAGGCCGTCTGCCGGACTGTCATTGACCAGAATAAATTCCAGTTTTGCCTTCGGCACATTTTTACCTTTTGCGCAGCCGGAAGCAGCTCTGCATTTTTCGTATCATCGCCATCAGACCCGGAATATAGTCTGTTCCTTTATATAACGGAGTAATAATGCTTACTTTGATTTCATTCATATTTACAGACACTCCCTGAATAATTCCATATACTGCGCCGCGATTTTCTGGTAATCATACATTTTCAGCATTTCCTTGCTTTTATCTTCAAGCGCCTCACCGTTTTCCGGTTCTTTAAAAAAAGCCAGAATCGCTGCGGCAAGTGCTTCCACATCATCCGCCGGTTCATAATAATGGCACAGTCCCTTTGTCACCTCATAATTTGCGGATACTCTGGACAGCAATGTCGGCACCTTTAAAATCATCGCTTCCACCGCCGTCATGCCAAAGCCCTCAAACAGGGATGGATTAATATACAGGCAGCTATTTACCAGAAGCTCTCTTTTTCTTTCCGTCCACAAAACCCGTAAAATGACACGCCCGGACAGGTTATGCTGCTCTACATACTCCTTTAAATACGCTACGCGCTTTGGCACATTGCCCACCAGCACCAGATTCCTGTCAATGCAGTCTGCAATCATTTCAAATGCTTTAATCAGTGTAATAATATTTTTATGGTGAAACTGCAGATTAATTGCAACAATATCACCTTTTTTTGGTGTCGGCGGAATCACGTCATTGACATGTACCTTAATCGGATTATAAATCTGCACAATCTTATCTTTATACCGCGCATAATAATTCTGGATTTCCGAACGGTCTGCTTTACTGATAGCAATAATTTTATCTGCGTGCTTAAAATCCACTGCATACATGACTTTGTATAACAGATATTTATACCATGCCACCTTCACACTGCCCATCACCCGGTGCGATACCGCTTTAATATCGTGTGGAATCATGACGGTCGGTACCTTCAGTTTTCTCAGTCCGTTGGTACAGCTGGCATGAAAGACAACCCCGATATTGTATTTACGGATGACCTTCGGCACAATCCATGTATTTACCCGCTCAATATCCAGCAGACGTACAAGCTCCGACTCTTTTTTCGGCGGTTTTACCGTGATCACCGTCACTCCGGGTGCAATCTGCTCCAGATAAGCCTTTGCATAGTCATAGCACAGCACAACGCACGCACCCATGTCTTTATTTTACAAATGCCTTCCAGCAGATTTATCGCAACCTGGTCTTTTCCCCGGCATGCTGACGGCTCAAATATATATAATTAAGCAGTATTTTTTCTGTTCATCCTCTTCATCATTCTCACCACATTCATATTTTTAATGCCGTTTATTCGGACGGCTCATCGTAATAATGTTTAAAATATACCCTGTAGAAAATCGCCCACGTATCCCGGAATGCCTTTACAATATCGGACATCCCGATTCTTCGGGTATTCTTATCCCGCACATAGACAACCTTCACCGGCATCTGCTCGATTTTAAACCCTCTGCGGTGAACCGCTACTAAAAGTTCAATATCGTATGCAAACCCGGACGTCCGCACCAGATGTGCCACCGGCTTTACAGCCTCTGCCTTAAAACCTTTAATCCGGTCTGTGTATCACGCACATTCAGATGAAACAGCACAAGAAGCATCATATAGTAGCCAAGGCTTATCACCTTGCGTACAAACGGATAGTGAAGTTCAGAATCCTTGTGGAACTTACATCCAATCACAACATCGCTTCCGCTTTCCTGCATTTTCTTTAAATAGCCCTCAAGCTGTGCGGGATTTAACTCTAAATCCGCATCCACAAACGCAATATAATCGCCCTCTGCCTGACTGATTCCTGAAATAATGGCATTGCCCTTGCCACGGTTTTATTGGATGTCACCAGCTTTATGCGTGTGCCGGACACCCGCATGCCCGGCACAACCGGGTGCGGCTGTTTCGCATCATCGCGTATGGCACGCTCAATTTCCTGCTTTGTCTTATCCTTACTGCCGTCATTGACGGCAATAATCTCCAAATCCGGTGCAAACTGCTCCACGATGGATAGTGTCTGCATAATACTGTTATAAATCAGTGCCTCCTCATTATAGGCCGGCATGACAATTGATAATTTTCCCCTTAACTGATACATACTTCTCCAATACCCTGTTATTCAGATATATATTCATATACCGCCACCGGCTGTATGCTGCTTACAAATTCCTGCGCATACGGAATCCACGCTGCAATACCGTCCAGTTCTTCCGGCATCTTTACATCCATCTGTATTTTATTATCTTTATGATAAACGGTGTCCATCCCGCTATCCGCTACCGCTCCGGATTCAGGTTCTCCGCTGATTACATAGACATGGCTGTAACGGTCTTTTAACCTTGCACACTGCACTGCTGCCGCTTCTTTATCTTCCTTTAACGGATATACCGGACAGTCTGTCATATATTTTAACGAAACCATCAGCTGTGGAACGACTTCTTCCCCAAGTACCACCACACTGTCTTTTCATCTACGGTTTCTGCAAGCTCTGTAAGAATTTTCCACTGCAGCTGGGTCTGATCCTGACCGTTCACTACAATCCCCGCATACGGAATCAGAACTGCTGCCACCGCAAGTGCCGCCGCTGCACAGAGCATACCGTATCCGTCCCTTAAAATCCGGATATGAGCCATACTTTCCGCCGTCCGTGACAATATATACACCCCAGTACAACGATTACTGCTATATATGGCACAATATATCTTCCATAGTAATAATAATGTAGTATTTCTTTCTTAAATACGGCTGAATAAATGATAACACAATAATAAAACATTGCCGTCAAAAGTACAATAGAATCCTTCTTTTTAAACCATGACGGACGTAAAAGCCGCGATAAAAATCACCGGCATGAGTATTACACCACTGCTTAACAGATACGCATAGCTTGTCATATAGGCTGACGGATACGCACTTTTTTCATTACCAGCAGGCATGCTGCGAGTCCTGCCGCTGCAAATACCCATACAAAAATCCGCCAGCAGGTATTCTTGAACCGATTCTGCTCTTTCCGCATAGATTGTGCATTTACGGATACCGCTTTTGTGTTTTTCTTTACCGGAAGAAGTCCAAGCACCAGCGAAAACACGATTCCTGCCACGGACACCGCCGTTACAAAGGCTTTGAGGTTTGACGGGTCTACCGGTCCGATATATAAACGGTCATAGTTGCCGTACACATACGTAAGCGAACTTGCATGCATCATGAAAAAACCTGCAAGATATCCGGCAAGCATGACAACTGCCCCGGCAATATAGCTTTTCCTGCCTGTTTTAAAATATAATCCGTATGCCATCAGCACAAATAACGGCATAAATACATAAATTGTAATATGTAAAAATGCAAATACAACGACCGGTATGCAAAAGAGCCAGCGGTATTCTTCATGCTTTTTGTCTGTTAAAAGATAAAGCATTGCTAAAATGACAAATGCCAGCGTTGTTTCCACAAGAGAGGTTTTTGCCTGCCACAAAACCTGTGGTGACAATACATATAAAAAGAGTGCAATCGCTTTATACAGTGTCTTTATTTCCAGATTTTCAAGCACAAGCCATAAAAGAAATACAGATAATGCCAGAATCCATGTTCCCAGCTGCATCATATACTCCACGCCGCAAACTCTTGCATATACGGCAAGCAGCGCACTGAATGTATGTACCCCATGCAGACTGCCGGTTGTATCATTTTGTGCCACGCCCTGCACCTGTTCTTCATCCAGCGTAAAATTATATCCCTCCAGATGATTTCCGATTGCCGCCATGTAATCACTTTTATCCGATGCTGATACACAATCCCCGTACTCGTCAAATGTCATGAAATTATTATTATAACCATAGACATATCCGATTGCCTTTGCCTGATAAACGCCTTCGTCCTGTCCCATGCCAAACATTCCGAATGTCGTCCACGAAAGCGGTATCACCGCCAGCAAAAAGCCAATCCCTATAAGATTTTTCTTCCACTGGAATGTGCAGGACGGCTTTGTCTTTTTATATGCATAAGCCGCTCCCGCCACCGCCACTGTAAATCCCAGTGTCAACGCTGCCGCTCTTTCCAGTGAAAAAATATTCAATCCGATTAAAATGCCCGCTGAAAGCAGATATGCAAGCACTGTTTCCGATACACCAAGCAGGACAAGTTCTGCGAAATCTCTCTGCTGATAAAGCATCGAAAGTCCCACGCCTGCTGCCCCGGCTGCCACAAGCAACAGCACCGCCGTCAAAATGCCTGCTATTCCACTGTGCACACCTGCCTCAATAACGATGCCTGCTGCCGTTATAACAATTCCTGCCACAAAAAGTTCCGGCAAAATCTTCTGTGCCGTTTTTTCTGCTTTTATATACCCCATGCAGTGTATCAGGATATCCGCCACACACACAAGCACAAGCACAATGCCGGATACCAGCCACAGATACTGTGCAAACCCTTTGCCTGCATTAATCATGACGTCATCTTCCGGTTGGAAATGCGTTGTAACCACATACACCAGACCTGCCAGACATAATAAAATGAGTGTACGCAAAAAGGGTCTGACGATACTTTCCGTTTGCTTTAAACAGACATTTGGTTTTCCTCCCGCAATCCGGCAGATTACCGCCGCCACAACAGACAACAGCCATAAAACCGCCAGTGTCTTATTGAGCGAAAATCCGCCGAAAAGGGCAAGAATTCCTCCTGACATGCCAAAGCCTGCAAGCAGCACTGCAAAAGAAACGGTGACTGCATCCATCAGCTCCATTCTTTTTCCGATACATACAATTCCATACGTAAGCACTGTTATTATCATCAGTACCACTGCTGTACTATTCACGTCAAACCCTCCAATATTCTCTTAAATTTATCTTAATTTATAGAAAACCAGTCTTTCATCATTACTTACAACCGGTGTCACACCGGTATATTCCTGCACGCTCTTTTCCAGCGCCGTCCACTCCGGTTCTTCATAGGCATCGCGGTTAATATACAGACCGTCAAAACCCTTTGATAAAATTTCCTGAATCATCTTATCAACCGGCAGGGAAGCCGTTTGTTCATACCAGATATCCGTGTCACTTCCGTCTGTTGTACCAAAACTCCATTTTAACTTATCAGAATGAAGATATCCGATATAATGTGATAAATGTCCCATATCATTCTGAATATCCCCTTCCGGATACTCTGCATACGGAAGCTGGAATATACTGTCATCTTCATCCATGACTGCATCCACCCGTGCAAAGAAATCCGCATCACTTATCCATTCTTCTTTATTACTTTCAAAATTAAAAGATACGGACGGATTCTGCTCCCAGATGGCAAACAGCATCACAAGGGCAACTCCGCCCATGTATACACATTTCCATACGGTTTTCGCAATCTTTCCTTCCCACTCATTTAAAAGCAGGCAGACCGCGGTTATGGCAAAAAATCCGATAAATACGGAGATTCTGTTATATCCTCTGATAATTTCAATGCCCGTCATAAATATGATAGAACCGAAACCACCCATTGTTGCCAGCAGAATCCCGCAGATATTGAGGTCTGCAAGTACTGTCAGGCGCTTTGTAAGCGTGCTTTCGTTCTTTCTTCTTGTAAAAAGCCATACCAGCAGGAATAAAAATCCGACCGCACCGACAATGCCGATGTATGCCGTCCAGTTTTCATTGACACACGGTACATATTCATTATACGCATAAATCAGCTTTTCAAGCGGTCTGATACCGTGTCCGTTTACCGGAAGCAGCAGCTGGATAATCTTTAAACAGTACGTTTCAGAATCGGCAATACTGCGGATTCTGCCTTCCAGTCCTGTTCCACCATGTACAATCCTGTAAAAAATTTCCGGGATAATGGAAATCACAACGCATACAATCACACTGAGGATACTGATACAGCCGCGCTTCAAATAATTCCAGTCTTTCGTGCGGAGCAGTGCCGTAAGCATTGCCACCATCAGAAAGAAGCATGCAAATATCTGCCAGTAACCAATGCCTTCGCTGGCAATTAAAAATGCCATGATAAAGCCCGCATAGTTGCGTTTATACTTAAAAAAGCCCTTGCCCGGCAGCATAAAGCGTTCATCTTCATACAGCCAGATACACATTAATACCGCAAGCGGAACAAAATAGTAGCAGGACAATACAATGTGCCCGATGCCGCGGATAAAGATAAACGGCAGGAAAGCATATACGAGCGCCCCGCCTATTGACAGCCACTCTTTAATGCGGAGCTGTCTGAGAACAAAATATGCCACATAGGCAATCATATAAAATGCGGATAAATAGACAAGATTGACCGTTTTAGCAACCTGTCCGCCCGTAATCCATAAAAATAATTTCTCAAAAAATACATCTGCATTATGCAGACCTGCAATGACATCCGAGGTATTATAATAATACCCATCCAATGCTGTCAGTTTGTCCGTTCCGATATTCCATCCGGATTCCTGCACCAGCCTTACCGATACAAGCGCTGACATTTCATCACCACCCTTGTATTCAAGCGGATATGTTAAATCCTGTCCTCGAAGTCCCAGAAAATGCACTACCAAAACAGTAACTGCCAACGTAATAAATACGAGTGCAGCCGCATCTTTATACCATTTTTTCACAAATTCCCATACTTGTTCTTTTTTCATAAAATGATTCGTTCCTTTTCGTTTTATTAAAACAAAAAAGACTGCCGTATAAACGACAGTCTTTTTCCAAAATTTATATGCCGGCGACCGGGGTCGAACCGGTACGGGAGTATAAGTCCCGCAGGATTTTAAGTCCTGTGCGTCTGCCAATTCCGCCACGCCGGCCTGATTGTTACTCCGTTTCTTTTATATAGATGAAACAGAATGGACGGAGAAGGATTCGAACCTTCGAAGGCATCGCCAGCAGATTTACAGTCTGTCCCCTTTGGCCACTCGGGAATCCGTCCAAACGTGAGCATATCGCTCACATTTTGTTATTTTATCATATCTTTATGTCGTTGGCAATTGTTTTTTTTATAAATTTAAAAACTTTTACTTCTGACATAAGTCCTGCGCTCTCCAGTATTCCAGCGTTTCCCGTAAGGTCTGCTCCAGCGGAATCTGTGGTTTCCAGCCGGTACAGTCATGTACCTTTGAAATATCCGGTTCAATAATCGGCACATCGACCGGACGCAGTCTTTGTGCATCTACCCGGACTTCAATTTCCTTATCCGATAATGAAATAATCCGGTCTAAAATTTCCTGGATTGCCAGTGCATGTCCTGTTCCGATATTATAGGTTTCACCGGCTTTTCCCTTCTGCACCAGTAGGGCGTATGCTCTTACAACATCACGCACATCGGTAAAATCACGCTTTGCCGAAAGATTTCCGACATACATCACCGGGTCTTTGATTCCTTTTTCAATCTCTGCCACCTGTTTACAGAAATCCGCAACCACAAAAAGCGGTGTCTGGTTCGGACCGATATGATTAAATGCACGGACCATCATGACATCCATATGGTATGCCGCCGCATAAATGCTGCCAAGCATATTCTGGCAGGACTTTGTTGCCGCGTAGATATTTCCCGGACGAAGCACCGTATCTTCAATAATCGGACATTCTTCCTGCCGGATATGTCCGTATTCTTCTCCTGAACCAATCAGCAGTACACGCGGCTTATAATCCAGTTCGCGGACAGCATCCAGCATATTGACCGCACCCTTGATATTGACATCAATGGTCAGCGCCGGATTTTTCCACGATACCGATACCGAAGACTGTGCCGCCAGATGAAAAATATAATCCGGGCGCACTGTTTCCAACACATCGGTAATCTCACTTTTATTCAGAATATCACAATCATAGACGACTGCATTTGAAAGGGCAAGCTGTTCTTTTGCGGTCTTTGTTACGGCGACCTCATATCCTAAATCATCATGAAGATGATTTACCAGATACGGGCCTACGAATCCACCGCCCCCGATAATCAATGCTTTCATAGTTTTCTCCCATTTGGCATGTATTTTAGTTGGCTGACTTGATTTCTTTTTCTACGATTGCAAGGTCATTCTTTACCATGCGTTCTACCAGTTCGTTAAAACTGATTTCTCTTTCCCAGCCAAGTTCTTTTTCTGCCTTTGCAGGATTACCAATTAAAAGTTCTACTTCTGCCGGTCTGAAGAAATCCGGATTTACCTTTAATACAACCTTTCCTGTTGCCTTATCCTTTGCGATTTCATTCACGCCTTCGCCTTCAAATTCCACCTCAATGCCGGCTGCCTTGAATGCAGCTTGTGCAAATTCACGGACCGTTCTTGTTTCATTGGTTGCAATTACGTAATCTTCTGCATGATCCTGCTGTAATAACAGCCACATTGCGCGCACGTAATCCTTTGAGTGACCCCAGTCACGTTTTGCATCCAGATTTCCCAGTTCTACGTGATCCTGTACGCCCAGCTTAATGCGTGCAACCGCATGTGTAATCTTTCTTGTTACGAATTCCAGACCACGTCTTTCACTTTCATGGTTGAAAAGAATACCTGAGCAGGCATACATATCGTAGCTTTCTCTGTAATTCTTTGTAATCCAGTGTCCGTAAAGCTTTGCAACGCCGTATGGGCTTCTCGGATAAAACGGTGTTGTTTCGTCCTGTGGAATTGCCTGTACCTTACCGAACATTTCTGATGTTGAAGCCTGATAAAATCTTGCTTCCGGTTTTACAATGCGGATTGCTTCAAGCATATTGGTAACACCGATGGCATCAATGTCTGCTGTCGTACATGGTGTATCCCATGAAGTTGCAACGAAAGACTGTGCAGCCAGATTGTAGACTTCATCTGCCTGCGAAATCTTCATGGCTGTGATTAAAGATACAATATCCTGCATATCTGCATAGATAAAGTGAATCTTATCCTTGATATGGTCTACATTACCATAGTCTACTACGCTCTTTCTTCTCATCAGACCATATACTTTATAACCTTTTTCCAGTAAAAGTTCTGCAAGGTAAGACCCGTCCTGTCCTGTGATTCCTGTAATTAATGCGCTTTTCATTATTCTTCTCCTATACAATTATTATTATTGGATAATTATTTATTTTTATAAATATTCATTTCTGCCGGACTCTCTTAATTTTGCGAGTACCTGCTTGATTTCTCCGGCATTTTCCTTCGTTGTAATCAGCGTGGCATCCTTTGTATCCACCACCACAACATCCAGTCCTACGGTTGCAATGAGCTTGTCAGCTCCTTCAATGACACAGTTTTCGTATTGACTGTAACAACATTGCCATTGACGACATTGCCGTTCTCGTCATTCTGCTTGATTCTTCCGACTGCCAGCCATGAACCGACATCATCCCAGCCGAAGTTTCCTGCCAGTGTGTAAATGTTTTCTGCCTTTTCCATAATACCGTAATCGACAGACTGGGATTCCAGGTTCGGGAATTCCTTTTCAGTACAGTATCTTCCTGCGGTGTTCCCACGGCTTCTTTAATCTTTAACAGACCGTCATGGGTGGATGGCATATACTTTTGAAGCAGTCTAAAATCGTAGACACTCTCCAGACAAACATGCCTGAATTCCAAAGATAGCTGCCATCTGCCAGATAAGACTTAGCGGTTTCTAAATCCGGCTTTTCCACAAATCGCTGTACCGGATAGCTCTCCCATTCTTTGCAGTGCTGTCATACTTGATATAACCGTAGCCTGTTTCCGGATAGTTCGGTGTGATACCAACGGTTACAAGATTTTCACCTTCCTCTGCAAGCGCACACGCATTTGTAAAAGTTTCCGCAAAATATCGTTGTGCTTAATCAGATGGTCGGACGGTAATACAATCATCACGGCATCGTCATATTTTTGCCACATGAACGGCACCCAGTCCGATACACGGTGCTGTATTTCTTCCAACCGGTTCACAGAGGATGTTTTCCTCCGGCAGACCCGGAAGCTGCTGCTTTACAAGCTCCTTATAATTCTTATTCGTTGCTATATAAACATCTTCAAGCTCTACGAGTGGGCGGATACGCTCAACTGTCAGCTGAATCATGGTCTTTCCGTCGTCCGTCAGGGATAAAACTGCTTTGGAAGTGTTACACGGCTTCTCGGCCAGAAACGTTCACCCTTGCCACCTGCCATAATGAGTGCTGTTTTCTTCATACTAATCTCCATTCCGCAGGCATTTTAATGCCGGAGGAATCGCGACAAATCTTATTTGGCTCTGCGATAAAAGCGACTTTGTGACGCCTGCGGCACAAAGTGCTGTGTGACAAAGCTTTGATTTAAGGTTTTGTCACACTGATCTCCATTTCTGCCGCTCCTGCGGCATTCTCAATTGATGTCAATTATACCGTTTTCTGTTTTCCTGTCAACAAGCGTGTATTTCTTATTTATATACAAACCATTCCTGCACTTTGTCCGTATATCATTATGTACATTTGTTTACAAAGTTACACATAAAAGCAGCAGCCATGATACAAATTCATGTATCATGGCTGCCTCCTCCTTATGGATTATTATATCAGAAGTTCGCGTAAATAAATGCTGAACCATCACCTGTATAGGCAAAAAAAAATAATGACAATAAACGCATACCAGACTGCCCAGCGGACAATGAGCGGCTTTGCCGCAATTGCCTCGGACTGCCACCCCGCGTTCTTTAAGCAGACTGACAATAAAGATGATAATACAGCCTGCCAGCACAATCAGGAAATCTCTCCTTCCCATGCCAAGTTCTAAAATGCCGTACCGGTAAACTGGCTCATGCTCATTTTGTAAAGGTTTCCTTCATCATGACCAGTGCCGCACTAAATGACACCGCCATATCAAAATACCAGCCGATATTGACAAGGATAAAGGTTCTTATAATCTGAACCACCGTCCATGCCTTCGATTCTTTGTGAATCTTTGTCTTTTCAAAGCCCTTTGCATACAGTGGCTCTAACAGACTGCTTACGGCAATAATAATACCATTATACATACCGTATGCGATATATTTCCATGCTGCGCCATGCCATATACCGACAACGAAGAAAATCAAAGGTCGGCAAGACAGATTGGCATTGCCTTTCCACGGTATTGCCCAGATGCTTTTACTCCACTTACCGAAGCGGTTCATCTGCTTTGAAAGAGAAAATGGATAGAAAATGTAATCCTTCATCCATGTCCCCAGTGTAATGTGCCACCGTCTCCAGAACTCTCAATCGATTTTGAAAGAACGGCTGACGGAAGTTTTCATCCATGCGGATACCGAAAATCTCTGCCGTACCGATAACAATATCAATTCCGCCGGAAAAGTCCGCATACAGTTGTACACAGTACAGTAAGACTGCCACTAAGTTATACCAGCCGCCATATTCCGTATAATTGCCGAATACCGTTGTAACAAAGCCTGCCACACGATCTGCCAGCACCATTTTCTTAAAACAGCCCCAAAGTATCCGCTGTAAACCAAACTCTGCCGCCTTTAACGAAAAAGAACGTCCTTCATAAAGCTGGTGCGCCAGCCGGTCAAAACGGCCGATTGGACCCTGTAACAGCTGTGGGAAAAAAGATACAAACAGCGCATATTTAAAAATATTCTTTTCAGCGCTGTATTTTCCCTGATAAACATCAATAATATAACTGATGGACTGGAAAGTGTAAAATGAAATTCCCAGCGGTAAAATGATGTTGGCCGGCTCAAAATACTGTCCGTGTCCGACCGCCAGCACCAGTGCATCAATATTTTCAATCACGAAATTTAAATATTTTACAACGCCAAGCAGTCCGAAGCACAGCAGAAGCATTGCCACTACGACACGGCGTTTGTTTTTCTTGACCTTTTCTTTATAGGCTTTTTTTGCCGCACGGTCCAATGTTTCCTTATTGGCTGCCAGATAGGTCTTACTGCTTTCATTCATGCGGGTCAGCAAAATGCCGCCCGTATACGTGACGACCGTTGTAAATATCAAAAAGACCGATGTCTTAATACTGAATGTAAAGTAATATAAATAACTTAATACGAGCAGCCATACCCACTGCAGCTTCTTTGGAAGCAGATAGTAAATCAGCACACCCATTGCAAGAAACAGAAAAAAATGAAGTGTTGTAAATGACATTTTTAATATCCCTCCCATTCAAGTCCCGTAGCTTTTGTGTAATCGCTTTTCATCGTCTGATACATTTCATCAAAGGATGCATAAAAATAATCCGATTCCTGAATTTCACCGTCTTGTGCATCTTTTAACAATTTAGCAAACGCCTGTGAATATGTATTGGCAAGCGCACCGCCCATATGGCCTTCAAGATCACCGTAGTGAATATCATCTCTCGGGACAAAACTCATCAGTGCCTTGTTAAAGTCATAATACTTCAGCCCCAATTCATCAAAAGCTTTTTGCAGCGTATCATGTACTTTACCCATGCCGAGTTTCTGCATCGCTGCCGGCGCAATCGGTGACGTCACGCAGATGAGTTCAATTCCGTTTTCCTTACAGTAATCGTTAATCCAGCCAAACTGCTCAGATACATTTACGTCGACACCGGCGTTATCACGGCCGACCCACAAATCAATATAATCGGCACCACCCGGTTTACCGCCAAAAGTGTCACGGTAAAAGAAGCCCTTGCCGATATACGGACCGTCTGCGCCTTCAACTTTGCCGTCAACCCCTGCTGCTTCAATAGAATATTCACGGTAAGCTTCTGTCATTTTCGTACTGACGTTCTGCTTTACGGAAGACCATGTGCAGTCCCAGCTCAACCGTCTTACCAGAACATTTCTTAAATCAATCGTATCCCAGTTATCCAGCAGATATTCCGTCTTTACCTTTAAATTCGTAATATTCTGACAGATAAACGGTTCCGTAAAATAGCCCTGCGGCTGTTCATCCATCCAGTACTGGTAATCCACATCCATAATTACCGTCTTCACATCATTGCTTTCACACGCATCTTTTAACAGATAGTACGCATCTTTTACCGTTTCCCCTGGAATTGCAAGATTGAGTGTATTGGTTCCCAGTTCTTCATCCAGATATTCCGGATTAATTGCACTTCGTGCATGCGATGCACCCAGTATAATCGTATCATACTGCGTATCTTTTCGGTTCACTTCATGCAGGATAAACCTTACATAACCAGACGGTGCAAAGCAAAAGTCACAAATCCCAAGAATGACCGCCAGTCCCACTAAAAATCCCGCACACCTGATCCATGGCATACTCTTTTTCATTTTCGTTTTAATTCTCCTTTAATAATGACAGCAGCTTTTCTGCTGATTTCTCCCAACTGTAACGTGCAAGCACCGGTTCTTTTTCCGATACCGGCTGTGCCAGCAGCTTTTCTATGTCAACTCTCGGATTATCCGGCTCTATATAATGTGCCGCCGTACCGAATATTTCCGGCAGGCTTGCCGCATGGGATACAATGACCGGTGTTCCCACGCTCATCGCCTCTAACGGCGGGATTCCAAAGCCCTCATAAAAGGATGGGAAAATAAAAGCTTTTGCTTCCTGCATCAGCGCTTTGATCTCACAATCCGAAACATCTGCAACATATGTCACATTCGGATACTGCGAAAAATCCACGGCGCTGTCCAGTTTCCTGCCCGCCGCCGCAAACTGCGCCTGCGGGTTATTTTCAGCCGCCTTTAAAACCCAGTCAAGATTTTTATTACGGTTGACGGAAGTCAGTGTAAAAAAATATTTTTTTCTTTTAAGCTGCGGATATTGCTCAAAAATGCGCATATCCGGCGTAACGCCGTTAAAATGCTGCCAGCCGTTGCCAATTACCGCAATCTTTTCGTCCGGCACGCCTAACAGTGCATGAATCCGCTGCTTTGAAAATTCCGATACCGTAACCAGCCTGTCCGCTTTTTTACAGATTCTCTGATAAATCTTTAAAACCAGTCCCGTTCCTCTTTCGGAAATTCTGTCAGAAACGGATACATTTTTCAGATTCCGCATAACAGACATCGTGCAGACAGACAATGCCCTTCGGTGCAAGCACCGAAGCTTCATTGCACAGATTGACCGGTATCCTGCCGTGCAGCCGTGCATACGGGCCAAATACCAGCTGTGTCCAAAACGTGTCCGTTTTTGACAATCACACGGATATTTTTATACGCAGGAATTTCCTTTGCATTTGCCGGAACTAAAATGGCAATATCTGATCCTTTACAGATTTTATCCAGACACGCCAACAGCTGATACGCATACCGGTCAATCCCTGTTGTCATTGAATTCAGAAATCTTCCGTCAATCAAATACTTCTTTTACTTCGCATGCTGCTCCTCTAATTCTTTAAAAGCGCTTATATTTTTCCACCATGATATCCCAGGCAAAATTATCACACACATAGTCGTGTCCGTTCTTTGCCATGATATCAGCGATATCCGGTGATTTAAAATATATTTTACAGTTTCCTGAAAATCATAATAATTGCCGAAATACAGTCCTCCGTTGCAGCAGCTTACAAAATTTTTCGTAACTGCACAGCCTTCGTGTACGAGTACCGGACGTCTGCACAGCCAGCTTTCCATGATCACAAAGGAAAAGCTTTCATTTTAGAAGGCTGGCAAAGCAGTGCCGCTGCACCGTACGCATCATATTTATCCTGTAAATCCACAAATCCTAAGTCATAGACATCGTTTTAATTTCCGTCGGGATTTCAAGCTCCCCGCCGCCGATTAACACCAGCTTTAAGTTATCCTGCTCATTCTGTTTGTAGCGCTTAAAATACTGTACCAGTGTGTCGATATTTTTACCCTTATCTTTACGTCCCGCATACAAAATAAACGGGTCGTTAATATTGTATTTTTACGGAAACGATCCGCATCATAAGTCAGCTTCGTATCCATGCCCAGCCCCATGACTTCCGTCTTCATGCGGCTCGTATCACACAGATGCTCCGTTAAATCCTGCTCCGGCTGTGCGTTAAAAGCATCCCCGCCACTTCCGAATAAACGGTACGGAAAGTCTTCATATGTGCATAGCTTTCATCGTGAAAACACGGAATCAGCACCGCCTGTCCGGGACATGCCTGCACACCCCAGTACGTTGTACCAAACATGTAAGGAATAAAACAAAGCAGCTGTACTGCGCTCTGTTCTCACGGATATAGTCATACAAATCCGGGCTGTTAATCATTTCTTTGTGAAACGTATTTTCTTCTTCCAATGTCAGTCCGCTTTTTGTATCAGCTTTGCATTGACCGCATCAAATGCCGCCGTATTGCGCTTTCTGATTTTAAAACGGCGGATTGGGATTCCGTTCTTGCTCGTATAACTGCCCGGCTTATAAAAATCCTTATTCCAGTCTGCCGTAAATTTTTCCACAGTCGTTGTCAGGATTTCAATATCCATGCCCGCTGCAAATAAATGATCTGTTATGCCCCGCAATGCCGCCTCAGCACCGCCCGGAATATTATCCCCGTACCAAGGCGCCACAAATGCAATTCTTTTCATACTACCTCTGTTTCTGAGCAACATCAGTGTGATTTTTTACACTAATTGCAAACCCTTTCTACAATATCAATAAATCTGTCCGTTATCTTTTCCCATGTATAGTTGGCATCGACATATTTCCTTCCGTTTGCACCCATGCCTGCCGCCGTATCCGGGTGCGTCAGCATGTAGTTTACACACCCTTCAAATTCATAGTAAGACTTATAATACAGTCCGCCGTTACTGCGGACACAGTGACCCTTTAAGACGTCACATCTGCCGTTTACCACAACCGGAACGGAAAGTGTCATCGCCTCCAGTACCACAATGGAAAGACTTTCAAACGGTGACGGCATAATCAGAAACTTCGCCCGGACATGACATCGAACTTTTCCTGGTCGCTCACAAAGCCAAGGCTTACAATATCGTCACTTTTGGGAATCGGAATAACCGGTTTTCCCATCATGACAAGCTTTAAATCGTTCTGATTTTCCTTTTTATAGCGCAGGAAATAGTCAAATAATTCCTTACAGCCCTTCGCTTCATCAATTCTTCCGGCATAAACCATGTAATTGTCAATACCGTATTTATTTTTACAGAACTGTGAATCAATCGTATCCGGCACTTCCACGCCGCTTCCGCCGTAGCCGTCATTGTTGATAATGCGCTCATTGCGGAATTTGCGTTCCACAAACTTCTTTTCCTCCACGGTCAGATAGAAAAGTGCCTTCGGCATCTGAAACAGTGTATCAAATGTCTTTAAGTAAATCGGCGGCTCATCATGCGCCGTTGAAATTAAGATTGCCTTATCTTTAACAAGCGGCAGTCCCTTAACGGTTGTATAATACAGATAGGTCATAAAAATGAATGCTTCATAATCATCTGCATGGTCTTTGATGTAATCAATCAGTTCCGGTACATGCGGTCCCTGCATTTCAAACCACTGTTCTTCCTGCTCCATGGTATGCTCCGGATTGCCGATGACTTTTCCTGAAAATTTACCGAACCGGTTTAAATCACGCGGCTTGTCCACACCAAAACGTCTGACGGTCACACCGTTAATCACATCCACATCGTTGGTATATTCATTTTTCCATGTTGTATATTCAATCGCTTTGGTTGTCAGCACTTCAATATCGTACTGCTGCTGTAAATGTTCAACAAGCTGTCTGGAAAGCAGCTCCGCGCCGCCGTTTACTTCCAGACCGTAGCGCTGGACAACAAATGCCAGTTTTCTTTTCATGACTTATCCTTTCCGTCCGCCGTTTATAAACGTATCCAGATACATCTTAAACTGCGCCTCAATTACCTTGTGGTCAAAATCGGCAAGTCTTGCCTGCTGATTTTTGATGATCTGTGTCCGCAGTGCTTCATCGGTCACAACACGGTTAATCACACCTGCCGTTTCTACCGGATTTTATCCTTTAATAAAATCCGCCCCGCCGAGCGTACCTGCAATCGCCGAGGAATCGTATGCCACAACCGGCACATCAAAATACATCGCTTCTACAAGCGGCACGCAGAAGCCCTCATGCTCGCTCTGGCATAAAAAGACGTCTGCAATTTTATAATATGCGAGAATTTCATCAAATTTAATATGTCCCGGAAATACCACATCTTCCAGTTCCAGTGCATTAATGTAACTTTTAAGCGGTGGTAATACCGCTCCATGCCGTTATGTCCGCCCACCAGTATCAGGCGGGATTTCGGGTTATAAAACTTTTATAGTCGTAAAATGCACGGATGACATCCTCCTGACGTTTATTCGGTGCAATTCTTCCCGTAAAATAAGATTGGTATAACCGTCACTGTAGCGGTCAATAACCTGCTGTGACGGTGTCTTTGCGTAATCATCAAACGGTATCAGGATTGGCAGGACATCAATCGGACAGGTGTATCCCATACGGATTAAATCCTGTTTGTTGTATTCTGACACGGCAAGGCAGTAATCCACCTTATCGGCAAGATAAGAGGCACCTTCTAATCCGTTCTGGCACAGCTGCGCCGCCTTGACACTGTATTCTTCAAAACTGCGGCGGCGTAATATTGTGATACACCATAACTTTTCTGCAGTGCATCTGTGCCAGCCGGTAATTTAACTTTGTTCCGGTAGATAAGTGATATAAAATGATATCCTTTTCATTCAGCCTCGGCAGCTTTTCCACAAACTTTGCACTGCCCTTTGGCAGGCGCGCATCAATGCTTTCTGCAAAGATTTCGGTTTTATATCCCATTTCCCGAATCACTTTTTCCAACGCAAGGGCATCATTGCTGACTGCGTCCCCAAATGCAAGCGTCGGAAGGAGCTGATAGATTTTCACGGTAAATCCTCCTAATCCTCATTCTTAAGCATTTACGCCTGATTCTTTTTAATTCTTCTTCGAGTTCACGGATACGGCGCTCGCACTTATAAATCTTCTTCTCAAGTTCCTCAATACGCGCATCATCATCATTGTATCTGCGGACCGTCTGTGCCACAACCCTTGTTGTCAGTTCATTAAAGCGGTTCTGGTCGTCTACAAGCGGTTCTACATAGAAGCATACCATCTTACGGATCACCTTTTGACAAAGGTAATGAGTTTGCCTACCCTTTACGTGTCGATGAAATGTCACGGTATGCAAGCACGGTTCTGCTCTCATCCATCATAGAAATATCGTCTAAGTAATCCTTCAGGTCAAACGGCACTTCCGTACCGCCTACCAGACAGGCAATATCGCTAAACGGAATTTCATTGTCTGCATATCCCTTTGCACGGATTTCCGCACGGATTTCCTGCATAATATCCTCAATATTAATCTGTTCCTGTTCCATTGTTCTCTCCTCTATCCTTAAATCTCAAGTTCCCATGAATGCGCGATTCTTGCGACACCCACGTCCGTCATATTCGATACCACTTCAAATTTGAGGGCTTCTTTATAGTAATCCACCGGATTGCCTTCTCCGTATTCAATCGTAATATCCAGCCAGTACTGTCCCGGAATGAGATTGAGTTCCGGCATGGTAATGACAAACCTGCCATCCTTATCAATATCAAAATTGTCTACGCGGTCAATACGGGTATTGGTTCCGTAAACCCAGAGTCCGTCACTTCTGAAAATCCCGTAGCCGAATACGGCATCCGTTACTTTCTTTTCTACGTGATAGCTTAAATCCAGCACCATTTTTCACCGGTACGAAACGTCGTCTGCTCTTTTCCGTCGGCATCTAACATCTTAATCTGTGTAAACTTGGCATCTTCCGAACCGTAACGCTTCATTTTGCCTTGCGCTTTTTCTTCTTCTGCCTGCATATTCTGTAATTCCAGCTTCTGAAGGCGTAACCGTTCTTTTTCCTGCTGGTCGATTCTCTGGGTATTCATATAATCCAGATATTCCAGATGGACTTCCTTTGGTTTTCCTTCCATTGCAATTTTACCTTCGCATATCCAGATTGAACGGTCACAAATCTGCTCAATCTGTCCGAGAGAATGGGATACAATCACAATCGTTGTGCCGCTTGCCTTAATTTCTCTTAATTTATTAAAACACTTTGCCTGGAAATTGGCATCCCCTACGGCAAGGATTTCATCAATCAGCAGAATATCCGCATCAACATTAATCGCAACAGAAAATGCCAGTCGTGTATACATCCCGGAGGAATAGGTCCTTACCGGATTATCGATAAATTCCTCCAGCTCAGAAAATGCGATGATTTCCTCTAGACGCTCATCAATTTCTTTCTTTGTCAGTCCGAAAATTGCCGCATTGGTGTAAATGTTTTCCCTGCCGCTCATATCCGGATGGAAACCGGCACCCAGTTCGATTAAGCTTGATACCCGTCCGCACATTTCGATTTCACCGGAGTTCGGATAGATAATCCTTGTAAGCATTTTTAAGGTTGTACTCTTTCCACAACCGTTTTTACCGACAAGTCCGATGGCTTCGCCTTTTGACCTCAAAACTGATATGGTCTAAAACCACACGGTTTTCGTAGCGGTTGCGCTTCCAGAACAACAGTTTTCCTTTAATTCCGTTCCTTTATCATAATACACTTTAAAGGTCTTGGTAACGTCCCTTACCTCGATTGCATTTTCCTCATTTTTCATATCCAAAACAGCCTTTCTCTATTAGAAATTCTCTGCAAAGCCCTTTTGCAGCTTCTTAAATAACAATTCGCCTACAATAATAAATACAATACCGATAAATAGTGCAAGCAGTAAAGATGACATCTGCGGCACATTGCCGTAGTATAAAATATCACGATAAATTTCTATCACCGGTGTCATCGGATTGAGTCTGAAAATCGGCATTGCCCAGTCCGGAACCATATCGCTTCCGTACATCACCGGTGTCATATACTGTAATGCCATCACTAAAATACCGAGAATATACTGTAAATCACGCAGATACACGGTCAGGGATGCAACAATTAATGCAATGCCAAGACACAGTATGTATTCTACAATCATAACGACCGGAAGGCAGGCAAGTCCCAAAACTGCACTTTTCTTCCGCTGACAAGCAGTGCCGCAAAATAACAATAAAGGTTAAAAGCATATTGACAAAGCCGCTCGTTACCGTTGCAATCGGCAGTACCTCACGCGGGAAATAGATTTTTGACCATATCCTTTTCCCTTAAAATGCTCGTTGAACCGTCCTGTACGCTGGAAGCAAAAACATCCATGGAACAAGTGCCACAAATAAGAACATATAATACTGTTCATAGCCTGCTTTCATGATAACCGAAAACACAAGGGTAAACACGACAAGCTGTAATAACGGATTGATAAATGTCCACAAAATCCCAATACAGAGCCTTTATATCTGCCGCGTAAATCTTTTTGACAAGACTGAAAATCATTTCCCTGTATTCATATAATTCTCTTAACTGCTTCACTTTCTTTCCTCCAATATTTTTCCCAGCCTGTCCTCTAACAGACTGACAGAATGCTGCATTTTGGTCTTTTCCGGATATATGCCCTGCCGCCGCTTTTTCTGCTCATAAAATGCAGAATCTTCACAAAGCCGCTTCATATAAGCCGCCGCCTGTGCCACATCGGCTTCCGCCCAGTGATACCCCTTTTAAACGGCGGGATATCCTGTTCTATTGCCGTTTTTGTAATCCACCATACAGGCAGATTCCCGGTTCATAAATTCCGTATTGGCAGACCAGTTTGTTGCAATGACCGGCGTGCCAAGCAGCATCGCCTCTGCCATGACCAGTCCGAAGCCCTCTGCCCGGTGTAAGGATACAAAACATCCACACATGCCGTCAGGCTGTTGACTGCCGTTTTAGACAGTGTTTCGCATATAAAATATATATTATCATATCCGTCAAGTTTTGTGCGGATATTCTCAATATCTTTTCGCTTTGTTCCGAGCGGTTCATTTTAATGACCAGCCCGACCTGTTTATTTTCCCGGTCAAATGCCTGTTTAAATGCTTCAATCGCACCCAGCGGATTTTACGCACCATGCCGCTCCCGCTGTCATACATCATCAGAAATAAAAGCGGTCTTTTGGCAGATGAAAATAATCCCTGTCATATGCCGCATCTGCCGGTGCCGTAACACTGTAGGGCAGGGTATAGACCGGCTTATCTGTATATTTTCTTAAGTTTTGCGAAATAAACTCGGACGGTGTCCACACTTCATCGAGCAGATGAAATGCCGGAAGCCACTCCTTTGGAAACTCCTCTAATTCCACAGCCAGTATCCGATATTGTAGCGCGTATCCCATTGATTCTTACCCACGTCCATAAAGGCAAGCGGCAGTTCACTCGGATTAACGTGAATCAGATTGATATTATACGGACCGGTCTGCGTAATTTTACCGTCAAAAGCTTCGTTGGTTCTGCTGCCCCGGCGGCACAAAATAATCATACACTGTATAATCCCATGTGCTGTTTTCTAAAATTTCAGCGACCAGGCGCATACTCTGTCCCAATCCCGTATCGCTTTTGATGCTGCCAATCAGGTTGATGCCCTTTTGTGTGCCTGTGGCTCAAATGGTGTAATCTCTGTTTTTCAAGGTCTTTTGCACCTTTTTCGATGACTTTTGCTTTAACTGCACTCAGCATTTTCTGCGGTATCAGCTTTACCAGCACCGGACGCAGGGCTTCCGCCATGTTTAATGCTGCTTTTGAAAGACTCATAAACGGTTCAACCTTTCTGTATCGTTAAAATAAAATCCCGGACGATTCTGCCAAGCTTCTCCGGTGCATATTTTGCAATAATCTCTTTATAGGCTTCTTCATCGACGTTGCTGTTAAAATGCAGCATTTTTTCTGCCAGATTGTCAATCTGGTGCTGTTCGGTGCCGTTTAAATCAAAACGGTCTCCATGCTGTCCGATAATTTCATCATAAATATCGAGATTGCCCACAATCATCGGCTTTCCAAACTTCATGACTTCAATTAACGGCATGCCAAAGCCCTCCGCCTTAGACGGAAATACAAAGCAGGAGCAGTCTGCAAACAGCTGATGTTTTTATCATGGGTCACATAATCCAGATACGTAATGCCCTTTGTCTGTGCCATGGTTTCCTTTAACAGACTGTCAATATCGTCTTCCTGCATTTTCCCTGCAAGAATCAGCTCCTTTGTGCCGCCAAGCTCCCGGTATCTGCGGTAGCCCTTTAATAAGAGATCCACGCCTTTGCGCTTTTCCATATTGCCTACATATAAAAAGTAACCTTTATCCGTTGTTTCCCATGTGTCCTTTAACGGATTGGCAATGATGTAGGCATTGCAGTTTGCAATTTTCGTGCCGCTGGAAAAGCTTTTCTGTTGTCTTTTCGTCTGTATTGAATTGTACAGAATCATATCCGTATTTCTTAATGTCTTTGCAAGATTATGTTTAAAATACAGGCTGTAAACAATGCCAAAATATTCGACATATTCAATCGGAAACATATCATGAATTGTAATCATGGTTTTAAAATTTCCTTTTAAGCGGATTGGGATAATGGTATTGACCTCCCAGAATAAATCCGGCTGAATTTCATTTAACTGTTTCTGAATAAATGAAAAGTAGGAATACACGCCCGCACTGCGGTATACGGCTTTCCCCTGTGTAATTACGGGGATTCCCTTTTCCATAAAATATCGGATGTACTCGCTTTCTGCCACATCGGAAAGCAGTACAAACTCAAATTCGGTATTTCATCAGAACCTTTAAGAAATCATTCAGATACATCCCACACCACTAGGTCTGCTGCCTAATGTACGGGCATCTACTGCAATCTTCATATTCTATCCATTCTGCCGTCTGTGCGGCTTTTTATCGTTGTTTTTATGATAACCGTTTTCGGTGTATTTATTCTTCAGCTGTAACTTTTATCAAACAGTATCACTATACTCGTTTTACACTATTTTGTCAAAGCTTCCATCATAATCCGTGCGGATTTTTCCCACGAATACCGGGATAATACCGTTTCCGGTGCTTCCCTGCCGCCTTGTTTTAACAGTTGTTCAATGCTGATGTCCGCATTGTCACAGTCCACGTAATACGCCGCATTTCCGTAAATCTCATGCAGCACCGGAATATCGCCAAGCACCACCGGCGCCCCCATGCACAACGCTTCCATCGGTGGTATGCCAAAGCCTTCATACGTAGAAGGAAATAAAACGCCCGGCAGTATTGCATCAGCGCCCGCGCTTCGCTGTCGGACACATAGCCCGTGCAGATGACATTATCCAGTTTTTCCACCCGGAATCATCGCCCAGCGGCTTTCCCGAAAGCACATAGATTTTATCCGGATTTCCTGCGGCATTTTAAAATCCATGACAGATTTTTATTCGGTGCAAGCGATGCCAGATAATAGTAATACGCCCCTTTCGTAAGCTTAGGATACTTCTGGAAAATGGTTTCATCCGTATCTTTACGGTCCATATGCTGCCAGCCGTTCCCTGCCACATAAATCTGTCCTGCATGCACCCTGTACTGCTCTAAAATTTCTTTTTTGGACGTCTCACTGACCGTCACAATGATATCTGCCTTATGAAATGCGTGTGTATACATCCATTTACGGTATAAAATTTCATGCCATGCACCCGGCTCTTTAAAATATTCCGGGTGTGTCTTAAAGACAATATCGTGGACACAGACCAGCCCGCCCTTTGAAAACAGCGGCACGGTATTGCACAGGCAGATTCCCTTTGCCTTCTCTTTTTAAAAACGTGCAAAACAGACCTGCTCCCACACTTTTACACGCCTGCTTTTTCCCGCACAGCGTACTTCAATATTTGGAATTCCCGGCGGATTTCCTCAATGCGCGGTGTTTCAGGCAGCACCAGCACCAGCCGCAGGCACTCCTTATATGCCGGAGCCATTTTATTCATCTGCTTTAGAATCTCCGCCGCATACCGCTGTACGCCCAGTGCGGGTTCCAGCAGAAAGCTGCCATTGATTGCATAATACTGTCCCATAAATTTTTAATTCCTTGTTTCTAGTTTTCTTTTGGGTGATAGGTCGGCGCCACTTTTTGTATCAGTGTGCGGATATCTCCCGTTTCTGCATAAGCTTCTTCTTTTAATTCTTCCAGATGCTCAAAGAAATGTTCTTTGTCAAATTCAATCGGCTTGCCGATATGAATCAGCTTATTGGCGGTATCCTGCAGACCTTCTTCTTTCATCAGCAGTTCTTCATAGAGCTTTTCACCCGGACGCAGTCCCGTATACTTAATCTCCATGTTGACGCCTAACGTATAGCCGGATAATCGGATCAGGTTCTTTGCCAGATCATCGATTTTGACCGGCTCTCCCATATCCAGAATAAAAATCTCTCCGCCCTTTGCGTAAGCGCCCGCCTGTAAAACAAGCGAAACCGCCTCCGGTATTGTCATAAAATAACGGATAATGTTCGGGTCTGTGACCGTTACCGGACCGCCCGCTTCAATCTGCTTTTTAAACAGCGGAATGACCGAACCGTTGCTTCCGAGTACATTGCCGAAACGCACGGCTACAAAATCCGTCTGTGAACGCTCGTTGTACGACTGGATAATCATTTCACAGATTCTCTTGGTTGCCCCCATGACATTGGTCGGGTTGACCGCCTTATCCGTAGAAATCATTACAAACTTGCCGACACCGTACTTGTCCGCCATTTTCGCAACATTCCATGTGCCGACAACATTATTCTTAACGGCTTCATTCGGACTGTCTTCCATCAGCGGTACATGCTTATGTGCCGCCGCATGATATACAATTTCCGGACGGTACTGTGCAAAACGCTTTCCAGACGGAAATATTCCGGATAGAACCAATCAGTGTTACCACATTGGCATCCGGGTAGGTCATCTTTAATTCCTGCTGGATTTCATATGCATTATTTTCATAAATATCAAATATAATCAGGCACTTCGGCTTGTGGCACAAGCTGTCTGCAAAGCTCCGAACCGATAGACCCGCCGCCGCCGGTGACAAGTATTGTCTTATCTTTAACATACCCCATAATGGAATCCAGATCGACTTCAATCGGGTCACGGCCGAGCAGATCCAAAACATCAACGCTCCGGATAGAATTAACGTTAATTTCGCCATCTACCATCTGGTAAACGCCCGGCAGAATCTTTAAATTACAGTCGGTTTCTTTGCAGATATTTAAAATGTTGCGCTTGTCTTCCATGGATGCAGACGGAATCGCAAAAATAATTTCATCAATGTCATAGACCTTTGCAACTTCTTTAATTTTATTTCTTGTGCCGACAACCTTGACGCCGCGGATATATTTTCCAACCTTCTGTGTATCGTCATCAATAATACAGACCACCTTGGAGTTGTCCATATAACGCGAATTCTGGATTTCACGCATTAATACGTTGGTTGCCTCACCCGCACCGATAATCATAATCCGCACCTGCTCTGCGGTGTGGCGGTAATTCTGCAAGACGGTACGTATCATGCGGTACATAAAACGGCTGGCACTCATTGCAACGATTAAAAATACCCCGGATGTAAAATAACAGCTTCTCGGAAGCATCCAGCCCATGTATGCCGTTACACAGATATGGGCAAATTCCGTTACAATACAGGCCTCCACAATTTTATAAAGTTCCGCAATGCTGGCATACTGCCATAAACTGTGATACATTCTGAAACACCAGAATATAATAATGGCAACAATCGTAAAGGAATCATGTTTTTCTGATACTTGAGCAGATATTCCTCCGGGATTGCCGAAATGCTGATTTCAAAACGCATCAGCAGCGATAAAATACACATCCGTTTACTAACAGGATATCCGTAATAATCAGGCATATTCTTCTGACGAGAAGCTGTATCCTGTCTTTTCTAGTTTCTTCCATTTTTATTCCTTTCACCCAAAAGGCATTTTTATCAATCCTATGACCGTTCCGGTTCCATAACTGACATGCAGCATTAAAATAGAAACGGAAGTGCCAGACAGGTTTTATTTCGTATTTCCGGTGCACCAATCATCGCCGCCAACGCCATAATGACCGCCAGCAGTCCGTACAGCACCCACATCAGCCCGTAAGCCCCACTATAACTTTGAAAATCACCAGTGCCGCCCGCTAAGTGCCGTTATGCTGCCTGCAATGGCAAATCCTGTACAAAAAGTACCGACAGGATAATTGCCATCACAAAGGCAAATGGCACAAAATGATACAGGAAAGGCACGGTGCGCACCACCGGTTGTCAGTCCGATCCAGTAGCCGTTGGCATATTTCTGCTTTAACATTTTTCCTAAATCCGGACGGATATGCTGATAGGAAATAATCTCCGGGTCAAAGCACAGCTTAAAGCCCGCCTTTCTCATACGATAGTGGATTTCATTGTCTTCGGTTCTTGCAAGCCGCTCATCAAATCCGCCGATGGTTTCAAATACCTTCCTGCGGTACGCTGCGTGAAACATGGATTTCACATAGCTTTTGCCGGGATTGTTGCGGTACGGTGCAATACTCGAACCAAACATGGAGCTTTCTGCCAGAAGCAATGTATTGCGAAACGGTGTCGGCTGTTCGATAATGTTCGGTCTTTGTCCGCCGCACACATCTTCCCGCTCTCTAACACCGCCACATTTTTCGTAACAAAGTCTTTCGGAATGGATGCATGCGCATCAACCTTTAAAATGGCTTCTCCGCGGTAGGCTTTCAGAGCAACATTCCAGCCGCACGGCAGTGTCCGCTTTGGATTGTCAAGCACGTTTACGCTTACAAATCCCATATCGGGCTGTGTTGTATTCTGTGCTGCGAATTCCTGCATGATTTTCTTCGTGTGGTCTGTCGATGCAGAATCGACCAGCACCACTTCCATGCTGCCGTGTGCATAATCCTGCGCCGCAATATCCTTTAAAATCGCAGGCAGTGTCTGTTCTTCATTATACGCAATCACACATATCGTAATAAACATAACTTTCCTCATTCTAAACAACTTCGGCTGCAAAATCCGATATTTGCTTTTCCTTAATGAATCACCGATACAAAGGTGTTCCATAGTACACTCATATCCGATTTCAGTCCGAATTTTTCAGGCTTTCCAGATTATATCTCATTTTTGCCGGAAGCACTTCTTCTATATAAACCTTATCTGCGTCTTCTGCATTTGAAAGAAGCCTTTCCTCATCTTTATACGCAATGCTTGTCCTTGAAGTCAGTCCCGCAGGAAGCAGAAGTGTCGCATACATCTCCGGCGTATAGGCATCCACGTATTTTAAAACCTCCGGTCTTGTGCCGACCAGTGTCATATCACCCGCTAAAATGTTAAACAGCTGCGGAAATTCATCAATTCTTAATTTACGAAGCCACCTTCCGACACGCGTAATACGCGCATCATTGCTGACTGTCACCTGCGTACCCATGCGGCTTGCATTGTTGACCATGGTACGGAATTTATATATCCTAAAAATCCTTCCGTACTGGGTTACACGCTCCTGCCTGAAAATACAGGTCCCGGAGAATCCAGCTTTATCAATACCGCGACAATAAGCATCGGCAGTGCAAGTACGGCAAACATAATGGAAGCCACAATCACATCAAGTATTCGTTTTGCCTAAACCACGCGCTGCGTTTTACCAGGATGTTGTAATATTTCCGGACCTCTTTTGTCCGCATTTTATCGGGAAGGTTTGTCCACTCTCTTAATTCCATAATCTGTTCCTATTCCGGGCGCCATTTACTGTGAACGGCTGCTGCCACCATTTATTATTTTACAAGGCTGCAAAATGTGTCAATCACATAATCTGCCTGTTCATCCGTCAGGCAGGTATGCAGCGGCAGTGTAATCTCGTTGTGATACATTTCATAGGCATTCGGAAAATCTTCGATATGAAATCCCAGATTTTTATATGCCGTATGCATTGGCAGCGGCTTGAAGTGGACATTGCATGCCACACCGTTTTCCGCCATCCTGGTAATAATATCGTTGCGGTATTCTTCACCTTTTCCTGTAAGGCGCACAAGATAGAGATGTCCGCTTGAAGTTACCGTATCGTCAAAATGGGTAAGTGCCTCTGCCGGAAGCTTTGCAAGCCCTTTATTATACCGCTCTATAATCTCTTTCCTTCTTGCAAGAAGCTTCGGATAGCGCGCAAACTGCACCAGTCCGACAGCCGCCATAATATCCGTCATGTTACATTTATAATACGTTCCTATAATATCATATTCCCATGCACCAAGCTTTGTCTTTGCCAGTGCATCCTTGGACTGTCCGTGCAGGCTTAACAGCATCAATTTGTGATACAGCTCTTCGTTATCCACGCCCGGAATATCACGCCATACAAGCCCGCCGCCCTCTGCGGTCGTTAAGTTCTTTACGGCATGAAATGAAAAGCTTGTAAAATCCGCACACTCGCCGCTCATTTTTCCGTTTCTTTTCGCACCGAAGCCATGTGCCGAATCTGCCAGAATCAAAATGCGTCCCAGTGCTTCCTGTAACGGCGATGCCGGGTGAAACAGTGCTTTTTTACGCTCTGCAAGCGCGCGGATTCTGTCATAATCCACCATAACACCCGCAATATCTACCGGAATAATGGCTTTTGTCTTTTCCGTCACTGCCTGTTCTAACGCATCATAATCCAAATGGAAACTGCCCGGCGCGCAGTCAACGAGCTTAAGCGTTGCCCCACATGGCAGACAACGCTTGCTGATGCTGTATAAGTATATGCCGGAACAATGACTTCATCACCCTCTCCGATTCCAAACAGCCGCAGTGTCATTTCAAGACAGGCGGTTGCCGAATTCATGCACACTGCCTTTTGTGTATGGCAGTATGCCGCAATCTCTTTTTCGAACTGTTTTGTCTTTGGTCCTGTTGTAATCCATCCTGACCGCATCACTTCTGTCACTGCCTGAATTTCTTCTTCTGTAATATCCGGAGGTGAAAACGGTATGTTTAATTTCTTCGTCATAGTTCCTCACAATCTGCCGTCTAACGGCGTGGTATCCGTTTTATACTAGCTTATCCGTACAAAACCGGTTTATTCATTAATTTATCCTGTATTCTTCTATGCAGAACAGCGGCTACTGCGTATCACTGCCTTCCTCCATATCCGGGAACGCATACGTTAAGTTTCCTGCTGCATTGGCAATGGCAACCGTATAGCTGACCGTCTTATATCCGCTCTTGGATAACGTAATCGTCTTACTTCCATAGGATTTATGGAATGAGCATGGCACAAGTCCGATGTAAACACTGTCTACATACAGCGCCGCCCCTTCCGGCGCCGTAATATTTACGGTATAGCCCGAAGTTAAATCCGCTGCTGTCGTTGCTTTATTCGCTGCCGTTGTCGCCGTCTTGGTTGAACTTGCGGCTGTCGTCGTTGCCGATGATGCCGTCATGTCAATCACAACCGTCTGATACGCCTGGCTGACTGCAACCGTTTCAACATACTGCTCGTAGCCGTTTGCGGACAATACCACGCGGTGTTTTCCGTAGGCTAGGGAAACAGGCTGTGAATAATCCGTTTCTACGCCGTCAATCGTCATCACCGCATTTGCCGGTGTAATCGAGAAGTTCACAGCCCCCCGCTGGGTCGCTTTTGTTGTAAATTCACTAAAATCCACTGTCACGGAAGCATCTCTTGCCACTGTCACGGTCTTTGTTCCCGTCAGGCTTCCCTTTTGCAACTCAACTGTATAAGTTCCTTCCTGTGTTGTTGTAAGCATTCCGCTTGTCACTTCAAATAACTGCTTTGTTCCGATACTTGCATAGCCGCCGATAAATGCATCTACACCCTGAAAGGTAATGTATCCGTGCCCCTTATCAACTGTAATTGAATAAACGGTATCTCCCACACCGCGCAGTGTCACTTCGTCCTGTGCAACAATCTGTGCAATATTAATCTTATTGGCATTTGACAGCACTGCCGCATAGGAAGCGTAAACATAAGAGCTGCCTGCCTGCTTCACTCTCCTTGCACTTTCATCAAACTCAACACCGGTCAGGCTGTTCTTTTCCCATGCATCTGATGAGCCGTGAATCTCAGTCGCTTTTCCGCTCTTATTGCAGGTCACATCATAAATCTGACCCAGCTGCGTCCCTGTTGCCGCAATAATTTTTCCGTATTTGTCCTGAATATCCGTACCACCCGTATACGCTACTTCATATTCTGTTCCTGTGTCTATATCCACAAAGTGCATAATCAGATCGTCTGTATTGACGTACGTAAGCACTCCTGTTAAATCAATCTGGTTGGCTTTCTTCGTTTCCATTTCCGTTACTGCCTTTGTCGGTGCCGGCAGAATAGAACTGCCCGGAATCAGTGTCTTATTGCCGCTCTGCTTTCCGCAGCCGGACAATAAAAGCGCCGGAAGCAGGAAAACCGCAAATATTTTTTTTATCGTTTTTTTATTATTCATAAATATCTGTACCCCAATATTCTTTTCGACTGTCATGGGCAATTCTATCACAAGCGGACGGTATATGCAATTATTGCCATCATTTTTTCATATTTTTACAAAAGCGTTTCTAAAAATTTTTGTCTTTTTTCATTCTGCTGCACGACTTTTTCCAGTTTTTCTTTGGTTTTTGGCGGAATCCATGCCTTATTGGAATTAAAATAGTAATTCATGACTTTCCAGAATTTTTCCGGAAATGCAAACAGTGCCGCAAGCAGCGCCCGCTCGGTATCGCTGACCGGCTTGATTTTGTCGTATTCTTCCATCATCTTATAGGCTGTCTGGATATCCCAGTCGTATTTTTCAAGAATTTTACGCATGAACTGATACAAATCACTAATCTGACATTCATTTTTATACTTATCAAAATTAGTAACCGCAGTATTTCCGTTAGAAAATATAATATTGTGATAATTATAGCTGCCATGACATAGCTCACCTGTTTTTTTCGCATAAGAAAGACGCTCCTGAAATTGTGGTCCTGCAAGCAGCTGTACTGCTTTTTCCGCCTCCGAAAAAAAGCTTCCTATATTCTTATATGCAAGCTGCTCAAATTCGGACTTCTTTTTTTTATTTTTCAGGTAATTTCCCGTGAGTTTCAGCTCTTTCATATGGCGTGTATACATCAGGCGCAGCTGGGTTTCTCCTCCCGCTTCAATGCCTGACAAAGCTTTGGCTTTCACATCCTTTTCATTTTGTTCTTCTGTGGTACCGGAAAACTCTCCTGCAACCTCTAAAAGCACAAGGTGCAGCTGTGCCAATGTCTGCACCGCCCTGCACAAATCCTTTAAATCCCGCACATTACACTCTTTTCCTTCATACCAGTCTTTGACATAAAACCGTCTGCCGTCTTCATCCGGTGTCAGAATCTCCCCACTGCTGTTTTGCACATAGGTATCCACCCACAAAAATCCGCTGTCCGCAACACGTCTTGTAATGTCGTTTTCACGCTCATAATATTTATCACTTTTTACACATTCCAGAAATAATTTCACACCGCGGTCCGTATTTAAAATCATACCTCCGCGTCCCCGCAGTACGCGGTTCACTTCAAAATCATACTGTTTCAACACCTCTAGCGATTTCTCATTCATACCATTCCCCACATTCCTGAGCGACCTTGTCGCGAAGATGCGATGAGAAATTCGCGCAGGCGATTTCTCATCTGCAATCATGGCTATTTGTTTTCGCTCAGAAACAAATAGCCGTTTGAAGAAGCTCTGATTTAAGGCTTCTTCAAACTCCGTAGGCATTTTAATGCCGGAGGAACCGCGAGCCATATCTTATTTGGCTCTGCGATAATAACACTTTGCGGCGCCTGCGGCACAAAGTGTCGTGCGAAAATCTTTGATTTATAGATTTTCGCACTTCCCAACTTATCATATGAGGGGTAATGGTAAAAAATGAACACATTTTTAGAGGTCTAAATGTTCTATCATGGCAACCAGCGTTTCCTTCTCATTGAGCTTTGGATTTTCAAGCACAATATGGAGCAGGTCCTTTAACGTCTTTCCAATCTGCGTTCCGGTAAGTCCGTATTCCATAAGGTCATTTCCCGTAATATCCAGGTCTTTGATAGAAATGCAGTCGCCGCGCTTTATAATGTCTTCATACATCCGCTCTACGGTTTCCAGATGCCTGCGCTTTGTCGTCATGCCAATGCCGACCAGCTCCTCTGTCGTATCTAACAGCGCATGTTGATGTGCAAAAATGAGCGGCATCATCTCTTTTCCATATGTATAAGTTGCCTCACGCACCGCCGGTTCATTTTCCTCTATAGACTTCTGTGTATACAACAGAAGCTTTGATACCGTATTGACCGTGTAATTATCCAGTTTCAGCCGCTTTAACGCCTCTTTTGCCGTATCCGGTCCGGCATGGTAAAACAGCGCCGCATAGCGCAGTACCGACGTATTTTTAGCATGTGTAAGAAGCTTTAACGTCGGATTTTTAAATTTTCCGGACAAAATAACATCCGCCTGCGGCAATACATCACAAAACAGTCCTGTTTCCTGATAAAACCGCACGTAATCCGGGTGTGCGGACAAAAGAGTCTTTACCAGTTCCACCTGTATCCGCTCCATGCTGACTTTTTCAAGTGTCGGTGCCAGTTCTTCTACAGCACGGTATGTTTCTTCTTCAATTTCAAAACCAAGCTGTGCCGAAAAACGGATTGCGCGCATCATGCGCAGTGCATCTTCGCCAAAACGCTCTTTGGGATTGCCGACACAACGGATAACTTTCCTCTGCATATCCTCTATGCCTTCAAATACATCTACCAGCCCCTGCTGTTCATTATATGCCATGGCATTAATCGTAAAATCCCTGCGCTTTAAATCTTCAACCAGATTTGAAGAAAATTCCACGGATTCCGGGTGTCTGCCATCTAAATAAGCGCCGTCAATCCGGTAGGTTGTCACTTCAAATCCCTCTTTTCCCATCATGACCGTTACCGTGCCGTGTTCAATACCCGTATCTATCGTCCTTGGAAAAATTGCCTTGACTTCCTGCGGCTTTGCCGATGTGGTAATGTCCCAGTCATCCGGCGTTCTGCCAAGCAGACTGTCCCTTACACAGCCGCCAACCGCATATGCCTCAAATCCGTGTTTCTGAATCTGTTCTATTATCTGCCGCACTTTTTCCGGCAGTTCCAGCCTGATTTCTTTTTTTCCCTGTTGTTCCATTCCTGCTCCCATTTCAATTCCACTTTTCATTTTTGTTTCTGTCTGTCACCGTAATTTTTGAAAATAAATAAAATTATCCGCCTTATACAAGCCATTATGCTGCGTTGCGCCCATAATCACCCGTACAAGACGGATTTATTTAACGTATTTCAACTCTTAGTATGCTTTACCCCAGTAAACCATTTTCTTTGCAGGTCTGCCACAGCATACACATACATCGGAAAGGTGTTCCTGTTCAAATGGCATACATCTTGAAGTTGCCGTTGTTTCTTCTTTAATTTTATCTTCACATGCCTGGTCACCACACCACATTGCCTTTACAAAGCCCGGCTTATTGGCAACAACATCTTTAAATTCGTCGTAATTTGTCGCAACATAGGTATGTGCTTCACGATGTGTTCTTGCACGCTCTAACATTTCAGTCTGCATCTTGTCTAAAATGTTCTTGATTTCTTCTGCAAGTGATTCAATTGCAACCGTCGTCTTTTCTCTGGTATCACGTCTTACAATAATTGCCTGTCCGGCTTCAATATCACGCGGTCCCATTTCAACTCTGACCGGAATACCTCTCATTTCCTGTTCTGAGAACTTCCAGCCCGGCTTCTTGTCGGTGTCGTCTACTTTGACACGCAGACCCGCCTTTACAAGGGCTTCCTTCACTTCATATGCCTTATTAAGCACGCCGTCCTTATTCTGCATAATCGGAATCACGTCAACCTGTACCGGCGCAATCTTTGGCGGAAGCACCAGTCCCGAATCATCGCCGTGTACCATAATCAGCGCACCGATTAATCGTGTTGTCATACCCCATGAAGTCTGATGTACATACTTTAACTTATTGTCTTTGTCTGTATACTGTATACCAAATGCCTTGGCAAATCCGTCACCGAAGTTATGGCTTGTACCGGACTGTAATGCCTTACCGTCATGCATTAATGCTTCAATTGTATACGTTGCTTCTGCACCCGCAAATTTTTCTTTATCCGTCTTACGTCCCTTTACAACCGGAATAGCAAGCACCTGTTCACAGAAATCCGCATAAACATTTAACATCTGCTGTGTTCTTGCCTCAGCTTCTTCTGCTGTCGCATGTGCTGTATGGCCTTCCTGCCATAAGAATTCCCTTGAACGAAGGAACGGTCTTGTTTCCTTTTCCCATCTTACAACAGAACACCACTGGTTGTATACCTTTGGCAAATCTCTGTAAGACTGGATTTCATCTTTATAAAAATCGCAAAACAGTGTTTCGGAAGTCGGTCTGACACACAGTCTTTCCTGAAGCGGATTTAAGCCGCCGTATGTTACCATGCAACTTCCGGTGCAAAGCCTTCTACATGGTCTTTTCACGCTCTAACAGGCTTTCCGGAATGAACATCGGCATATATACATTTTCAACGCCTGTTTCCTTAAATCTTCTGTCCAGTTCCTTCTGGATATTTTCCCAGATTGCATAACCTGCCGGTTTAAAAATCATGCAGCCCTTGACACTGGAATATCCCATCAGTTCTGCTTTTTACAACATCTGTATACCACTGGCAAAGTCCACATCCATGGATGTAATTGCCTCAACTAACTTCTTCTCTTCAGCCATGATTCTCCTCCATTTTCCTCGCAATCGCTAGATAGCTTCAAGTGTACCACGTTCCCCTGCATTTTCAAGAACACTTGCAAAATATCTTATAAGTGCTTTCATCATACAGTATGACAACGGTCCTAAAATAAATCCCAAAATTCCATACACCATAATGCCCGTAAATATGACCATCAGCATTGTAAAGGTGCAATGCCCAGCCGGTCGCCCATACATTTTGACTCCATGATTTCGCGGACAAAATACGTCATCACATACACGGACAGTAGTACCGCACCGGCATAGTAATTGCGAAACAGCAGTAAAATAACCGCCCACGGAATCAGTACCGTCCCTGTGCCAAAAAACGGCAGTGCATCCACCAGTCCGATTAAAATGCCAATCACAACCGCATACGGATTGTGAATAAGCAGCAATCCCGCAATACAGATTCCGGCATTAATAAGCATAATGATAAGTTCTATTTTAAAATAAACCTGTATCAGTTTTTTGAGTTCCAGTGTCAGCGCACAGACTTCCTCCCTGAAAATGCTGTTTTCCCGCCATTTTCTTACCTTTTCAAGCACACCGGATAAATACACTACGGAAATCAGGCACACAATGACTGCACCTGCAATAACTGCCGTGTTTACAAGAATCGGAAAGGAAATCCGCAGCACACTGCTAACAACTTCTTCCGGCTGTCCGTTTCGGAAAATGCGCCGGATTCTGTCTGCACAGCTGCATACAAATTCCAGGCTGCATCCGTCCGAAAGCCCTAACATTCCATCAACATCCAGACAAATCCCCGCGGTTTTCTGCCGTACCATAATAAATAAATATTCAAAATTAGCAATAAAACTCTTAATTTCTGCCACACCCAGCCATGTAATATAAAAAACCGCCGCCGCAATGATCATGGTCAGCCCTGTTACAATCAAAGTCGATGCCAGTGCCTTTTTCCCTCTGAACACCTTTGCCAGCGCATTGACCGGTTTTTCAATCACCAGTGCAATACCATAAGCAATAATAAACGGAGATGCCAGTACAAAAAGATACCGCACCGCCAGATATACCAAAAAAACAATGACACCGCTTCCCAAAAGCAATACCATCCGCCGCCTAAACGTCCATACTGATTCTTTATTATTCATACTCCCTCGATTCTGAGCAGCTTTGCTACGAAGTGGCGATGAGAAATTCGCGCAGGCGATTTCTCATCTGCCATCAAGGTTGTTTGTTTTCATCTGAAAATAAACAACCGTATGAAAAATAATCGCATCAGCATTATTTTTCATACTCCCTCGATTCTTGGCAGGCATTTTTATGCCGCTTTTATGAGAACAGTATTTCCGTTTTTTTCAGAATTTAAACCTGCCACGGCAGTGCAAGTTCATAAGTCTTTTTGTCTACGGTCAGTGCATACGCACACAACGCAATTTCATACCGCTGTATCAGCGGTTTTCCGCTTTTTTGTAAAGCCATCCGGCAGTCTGCTTCTGTCTGACCGCCGTACCGGGTATCTCCCAGTAACGGCAGCCCGCGGGAAGCAAACTGCACCCGTATCTGGTGATGTCTTCCGGTAATCAGATGAATTTTTACAAGTGTAACCGGCATCTGTTCATGCGCTTGTACATACACGGTTTTTAGTACTTCATATTCTAACTCTGCCCGCTTTGCTTCTTTGCTTTCCTTTGAAACAACTTTGGACAGATTCGCTTTCGCATCTTTTTGCAGATAATCCACAAACGTTCCCTTTGACTGCTCCGGTTTTCCACAAATCAACGCATAATACTGTTTATTCAGTGTATTTTGCTGCATTTCCTTTGACAGCCGCGCCGCCGCCTGCTTTGTCTTTGCAAACAGCACCAGCCCGCCAACCGGTCTGTCCAGCCGGTTAATAACTGCCGCATATGCTGTTTCTTTTTTGCTCCTTCTGTAGGTCAGCACTTCACTGACAAGGTCTGTATCAAAGGAACGCGCCGACTGGGTCAATACCCCTGCCGGTTTTTCTACAATTAATTTTTCCGTATCTTCATAGATAATTTTCACGTTTTTTCCTTCCATTCTGCTTTTTATCACCATCTGTTCCTGTATTTCCGGCTGTAATTTCCTTCTTGACGAACATTCACCAATCCCCTACAATTATACACATACTCTTACTAAAAAAATAAAGGGGGTCTTCACATGAATAATTACAATAACAATCCACTTCCACCCAGCCAATCCTGCCCTTCTTCGGAATGGTAAGCATACTTTTTCTTTAATCAGACAGGGAGTTATTCAGGAATTGCTGAACCGCTCCCTGTTTTTATGATTTTCTACTTTAATAATTCTGCAATTTCATTCACCTTATCTGTTGAAATCTGAAGCTCGTCTGCCACTTCTGCAATTTCTTTTCCTGCCCGTAACTGCCGGATGATTTCCTTGGTCTTTGCCGTTTCTTCCCGCGCTTCCTCAAGCTGTTCTTTGGTCTGCTCCAGTTCGTCCGCAAATTCCGCACGAATCCGCGCAATAATCTTGTCGCTTTCCAGCTCTAATACATCATTTACCATCGAATTTACGCCTCCGTTTATCATCTCATAATAGTGGGCATATAGATGGTCATACAATTTCAGTGTCAGTTCTTTTAACGACACCGCATCAGACGCCTCTATATTTCCTGATTCACAATTGTCCTCTATGGGCTTTAGTATATCATTAAGAATTAATTTTTTCAATCTGTCAAGATTCTGCGGATGCGCAAATTGACACTTTCCCGCTAATATAGTATCATACGATTCATCATTTACCGATAAAAATATTTATAAAACAACTACAGGAATATAGAGAATAGTGTGAAAAATCACACTGATGTGCTGATTTTTCACACAGCGATTTGTTTCTGAGCAAAACAAATCGCTATGATGGCAGATGAGAAATCGCCTGCGCGAATTTCTCATCGCCGCTTCGCAACAAGTTGCTCAGAAATGAGGATTATTATGCAGATAAAACATTTTGATACGTTACCGGAAGACGCCGTTTTATCCGGAAAGAAGTTTTGTAAAGAACAGGGCTTTAAAATGAATTTGACGAAAAGGATAACGAGGCGCATTTTCTTGTCGGATACGAAAATGGCAGTCCTGTTGCAACATGCAGAATTTTTATGATACGGCAAAAGTATCTATATCTTTGGAAGAATTGCTGTTTTAAAGCCTTACCGCGGCACGGGACTGGGGTCTTTACTTTTAACCGAAGCACAGTCTTATGTGACTGCAAAATGCCGCAAAATCGGCATTTCTGCACAGGTGCGCCGCAGGCTTTATGAAACGCTGGGCTTTGTCCGTCAGGGTGAAGAATACCTTGAGGAAAACTGCCCGCATATTTATATGGAAAAACGCTGTAATTTTTACACTATCTTTATACCAATATGATGCACTGCAGCTTCCATTACCGGAATAAATGTCCGAATCCTCGCCGGACAACGCATAGACTTTGATGCACATGGAAGCTGCCACTGTGTCAGATTGGAAATCTGCTCACTAATACAATCTGCAATTATTGCCGCATACAGATATGACCCCAGGCGATTCTGATGTGTCTTATCTACTGTAAAATCTCCCTTTCCCAATATATATCATAATCCTCCACCCATTTCTCTGGTCTGCCATACCGTGCTTCTCAATTGTTACGCCCTCTTTATCTTTAATGCTTTGAAGACTTTTGCCGTCGTTTCTCCAAGCCGCTCCAGCAATTCCAAACTTCTTTGAAACAAATCCAGTACAACAACATTTTCCTGTCTTCCAAGCTGCCTGATTGCCCTCACATAAGGAAATGCACCAAATGCATCCTCTCCACCATGTTGTCCTGCAACCGCCGCAATTTTTCCATTTTATAATACTGACGCGGCGGTGGTGTTACTAATACCGGAACTGCTCCGCGCGCTCTTATTTTATCAATATAAAATTTCAAATATCCTTTATATGTTGCACCACAATCATACGACCAATATTTTCACCATACTGCGCAATCAGTTCCCGGTACTTTCTTTATAAACAGCTATTTCCTGCTCTGCCATTCCGTTTTTCTCAGCAATGTAACATATTCCGGCGGAATTTCTCCGGTTGACACCTTCATCTGTTCATCAGGCACGACTGTCGGATAGATTCCATGACCGTCCGGTATTCCAAGCGGCGTCAGCCTGTCTACATAGGTGCCGTATCCTTTGCTCTCATCATCATTATGACAAAACTGCATTAGAACATAATCTCCGGGGCAAATCCTGTCATATGCCGGTCCCATGCCATATGGAAATTTATCCTTTGAAAATATTCCATAATTAATAAACCTGCCCTCGTTTAGAAAACTCCGGCTGCTTCTGCCGCCTTCTGCATAAACAAACACCGGTACTTCATTTTAAAAACTGTTTAAATGGTCACCCCATCCGCCGATAAAATTATTCTCGTCACTGCCATATGCCGTTACGATTGAATCTCCCAATACATGAATCTGCACACTAATCTCCTCCATTTCGCAGCCGATTTCTCATCTGCCAGTATAACTATTTGTTTTGCTCAAAACAATATAGCCAACAGCAAGCTTCACTATGCACATTATACCACATTGATATTTTTACCAATGTTTTACTATACTGTACATTTTCATGCACCGCTGATTGCCAACGCACCCCATAAAAATTACAGCCCGTAAAGAGCTGTAACTTCCATCATTTTGCAAAATATTCATCAAACTGCTGGTAAATCGTGTCAATGTTTTCCGAATAGCGGTCCATGTGCTGTCTTGCCACCTGCCCGGCAAGCACCGCATCTTTTTTTTCTATAGCTTCGACAAGATTTTTATGGTCGGACAAAATCTTATCGGTTGGACGGCATTGCAGGCTCAGCACGGTCGTTCTGTCAAAATGCGGTGATATACTTTCCACCAGTTCATGCCAGTAAGTTCTGCCGCACATCTCATACACCATGGCATGAAACGATTTATCCAGCTGTAAAATTTTCTCGTAATCGCCCCGCTGCATATACATTTCCCAGACCGCAACATTTTCCCAGAGCCGGTCAATATCTTTTTTTGTCAGCATAGAGCATGCCATCACCGCAAGCTCCGCTTCCAGAACGCTTCTTAAATGGCGCACTTCCTCTACCAGTTCCTTATCAATAAACGATACAAATGTGCCAATCTTCGGACGGACAACGATTAATTTCCGCTGTGCCAGTTCAAGTTCCGCTTCCCGAAACGGTGTGCGGCTGACCCCGAAGCGCTCACACAATGCCGGTTCACATAACTTTTCTCCCGGCTTTAACTTTATATTTACAATGTCATGAATCAGCTCCTGTACCACATAGTCTTTTGCTGACCCCTGTCGCCTGCTGTCCAACTGCACACCCCATTTCCCGCTGATTTGCTGTCATTTACGCAAGTACCCGATCCAGTACCTTAAAGTAATCTTCAAAGGTCTTTCGGCAGCACTCACAGTTATCAATCACAATTCCTTCCGCACGAATACCGAGCAGTGCAAATGCCATTGCCATACGGTGGTCATCATATGTACTGACAATTCCAGGCTTTACCGTTCCCGGATAAATTAAAATTGCAGATTCTTCTTCTTTTACTTCAATGCCAAGCCGTGTAAGCTCCGTTACAATGGCATGGATTCTGTCAGACTCCTGTAAACGGATATGTCCGATGTTGCGGATATACGTCGGTGTCTGGGCAAACGGTGCCAGCGCCGCCAGTGTCATGGTCTGGTCTGAAAAATCATTCATATCAATGTCCACGCCACTGTATACACCGTCTTTTGGTCCTGTCACACAGATGCCTTCTCGTTCTTCCGTAACGGCACATCCCATCTGTTTTAAAACGTCAATAAATTTCATATCACCCTGCATGGAGGTTGAATGCACATTTTTTACAATAACGTGTCCGCCTGTCAGCGCCGCTGCTGCATAAAAATAGCATGCCGCCGATACGTCCGGCTCAATCTGATATGTTCCCGGTATATACCGTTCTGCCGGTGCAATCGCATATAAACTGCCTTCATGAACTACGTTACAGCCAAACTGGTGCATCATCTTCGTTGTAATGCGGATATACGAGCCGTCTGTTTTTCTACTGGTAATGTGAATCTTTAAACCATTTTCAAGCATCGGCGCAACCATAAGCAATGCACTTAAAAACTGTGTACTTTCGCTGATATCTACCTGTACCTTATCGGCAGGCTTTTTTCCGCCAAATGCCGCACCCTTAACCTGTACCGGAAGATGTCCCGGTTTTTCTAAAAATGTAAATTCCGCCCCCATCGAGGTCAGCGCTTCAAACAGCGGCAGCATCGGACGTTTTTTCATCTGTTCTGATGCCTGAATGGTATATGCCCCATCGGAAAGTGCCAGCATTGCCGTTAAAAATCTTGCTGCCGTACCCGCACTTCCTACATCAATCGCTGCTTCCTTCTTCGGAATCTGTCTGCCTTTTCCGTGAATCAGCACATACTTATCCACCTCATTGACTTCAATGACATATCCAAGGGCAATTAAACTTGTCAAAAAATGTCTTGAATCATCGCTGAATAACACGCTATGAAGCGTACACTCCCCATCTGAAAGCGCCGCCATTAACAGTGCCCTGTTTGTGATACTCTTAGACCCCGGTACTTCAACCGTACAGTTCAGCGGGTGATGAACTGTTTTTACCTTATACTGTGACATTTTCTTCTCCTGCTTTTATCTATATTCGCCTATCTCGGCTGTTTTCCTTCATTTCGATCCTGCATTGTGCAGTATGGTCTGTGATGTCCCACATACTTATATGCCGGACGGATAATCTTTCCTGCATTAACAAGTTCTTCCAGGCGGTGTGCACACCATCCTGAAATTCTTGCAATCGCAAAAATCGGAGTAAATAATTCTTCCGGGATTCCCAGCATACTGTATACAAATCCGCTGTAGAAATCGACATTTGCACAAACCGGCTTAAACAGCTTTCTCTTGTGCATAATCAGTTCCCCGGCTTCCTTTTCTACCAGTTCATACAGTGCAAATTCTCTCTGCATGCCCTTTTCCTCTGACAGGCGCTTTGCAAATCTCTTTAAAATCACTTCACGCGGGTCAGAATTGGTATAAACAGCATGTCCCATACCGTAAATCAGTCCTGCCTTGTCAAAGGCTTCCTTATCAAGAATTTTGTTAAGATATGCACAGACTTCCTCTCTGTCTTCCCAATCCTTGCAGTTTGCTTCGATGTCTGCAAACATTTTCTGTACCTTTAAGTTGGCACCGCCGTGCTTTGGTCCTTTTAAAGATGCAATTGATGCAGAAATCGCAGAATACGTATCCGTACCGGAAGATGTAACAACGTGTGTTGTAAATGTAGAGTTGTTACCGCCGCCGTGCTCTGCATGAAGTACCAGACAGATGTCGAGTACCTTGGCTTCAAGTTCGCTGAACTGTCCGTCATCTCTTAACATATATAAAATATTTTCCGCTGTGGAATAGCCCTTTTTCGGATTCTTAATCATCAGTGTGCCGTCCAGCTTGTAATGTCTGTATGCCTGATATGCATAAACCGCAAGCAGCGGCATTTTTGCAATCAGCTGTAATGACTGGCGCAGGACATTCGGCACGGAAATATCGTCCGGATTTTCATCGTAAGAATACAGGCTTAAAATACTTTTCATCAGGGAATTCATCAGATTCGCACTGGTTGCCTTCATGATAACATCACGGATAAACGCACCAGAAAGTTCCTGTAAATCCGTAAGGATTCTAAGAAAGCTTTCAAACTGCTTATCATCCGGCAGCGAACCGAATAACAGCAGATACGTCACTTCCTCAAAACGGAAACGGTCTCTGGATGAACCCTTGATAATATCTTCCACATTGTATCCCTGGAAATATAATTCACCGTCCACCGGAATCTTTCGTCCGTTCACACTATGACATCCGCAGACGTCGGAAATCTCTGTCAGACCGGTAAGCACACCGTTACCGTTACTGTCACGCAGACCTCTCTTAACGTCGTATTCAATATACAAATTGGAATCAATTGAACCGGAGCGGGTACATTCAGATACCAACTGTTCAAACTCACTCTTTTCTACGGTTGTCAATTCCATCATCTGCTGATTATTCATATTGCTTCCTCCTTTTTTCCCCGTTGTCTTTTCTCATTTTCAAAAAAGTCTTCAATGTATTATGCAACATTTACTTTTCTTTGTCAATTCGCTACAGCATTAAAGCACATGAAATACCGCACGTTTCCGGACAACATCTGCACCGAAAAAGTTCAGATATGTATTCATCGTTATTTCCTGCACTTTTGTATCTTCACAATGCGCTCCCGCATACATAATGCGGTATTCATTGTCATAAAAATTGCATGTCACACCGCTTAACTGCATGCCGTTTTTCTGATAAAATGCAATGCGGCGGTGCATCAGTACCTTTTTATCTTCCCTCGTTTCATAATCCGGGTTTTCCACTTCCAGAATCAGCTGTTTTTGCTGTTCTATGCACATTGCCTGTAATTTCTTTAAAAACAGCGAACCGTAACCGACACTCCGCAGCCCCCGGACAATCGCAAAATAGTCCAGCAGTGCAGCCGGCTGTGTGCTGTTTTTGATAAAATACGCATAACCCTTTAACGTATCCTTCTCAAACAGCCCGTATGCCTCATACTGTCCCTTTTTTCTGCCCTCTAACATATGTGCCAGCGGCTTTACCTCCCCCGCCGGAAAATCCTCAACCAGATGACTTTGATAAATTTCTGTCATTTCCTGTTCGGTCAGTTCACGCATATATACCTTTTCTGTCATATTTCCTCTCATTCCGCAGGCATTCTAATGCCGGAGGAATCGCGAGCCAAAGTTACATTTGGCTCTGCGATAAAAGCTATTTTGTGACGCCTGCGGCACAAAATGCTGTGTGAAAAATCTTAGATTTAAGGATTTTTCACACTACTCCTCACTTCTGAGCAACTTGTTGCGAAGAGGCGAAGAGAAATTCGCGCAGGCGATTTCTCTTCCGCCATTAGGGATATTTGTTTTTGCTCAAAAACAAATATCCGTATGAAAAATAAGCGCATCAGCGTTATTTTTCATACTCATCTCCATTTTCCTCTTTTTTCAGTCCCGCAACCGCCGTCAGCAGTTCCTTAAAATTAATGTCCGTTCCTTCCACAAAACTGTTCTTGTCTAAAATCAGGCACTCCTCCATCCCCATGTATACAAAAAAGCTGTCTAAATCTTCTACCCATTTTAACATGCGTTCCCATTCAAAAAATTCATTGTCGCCTTCCTCATCAGTCATGCGGATTCCTTCACTGTCTGCCTCGTAAGTAAACGTAATTCCTATCATATTGCCGTAAATGCGGTAATACTTTTTATAATTGCTTTTATCCATGCCGTACATGCCGATATACAAAAAGACCGCTCCCACAATGCCGTATAACACCATCATGACCGGCTGGCGCTCACTGCTTCCAAGCATTTCAAATATGAGATAGCGCACAAACATCATGCCGAATAACAGTCCGAAAAAATTGTACATCAGCTTAAACTTTTTATAACGGTCATTGTCGAAATTTGCCGCGCGCATGACTGCCTGAATATGCTCCTTTTTCATTTTTGTCTGATTTTTTATTACCATATACTTATACCCCTTTATCCGACGTCCGGACATTTTCTTTTCCCTTATGAAAAACAAATATGTTCTTATTGTAAATCAGAATTGAAAAAGTTACAATAAGAATCAGGAGATTAGTATGAAATGGAGATAATGTGAAAAATGACGCTGATGCGCTTATTTTTCATACGGATATTTGTTTTTGAGCAAAAACAAATATCCCTAATGGCAGATGAGAAATCGCCTGCGCGAATTTCTCATCGCCACTTCGCAACAAGTTGCTCAGGAATGGGGATAGTATGAATAACCGATTAAAACAACAGCTGGATTTTGCGCTGGAAATTGACAAAGAAAAAAATATTTTCCGACAGACCCACCTATCGGGGCACGGAAGAAATGAAAATGATGCCGAACACGCATGGCATATGGCTATCATGGCATATCTGCTGCAGGAATATTCCAATGAGCCTGTAGACATTGCAAAAGTTATGCTGATGTGCCTGATTCACGATATTGTGGAAATTGATGCAGGCGATACGTATGCGTATGATGCCGAGGGCTTAAAAACGCAGAAAGCAAGGGAAGATGCCGCAAAGGAACGCATTTTCTCCCTGCTTCCAGACGAACAAAAAGAAGAACTTACTGCGCTGTTTGACGAATTTGAAGCGTATGAAACACCGGAATCCAAATTTGCACATTCCATGGATAATTTACAGCCGTTACTTTTAAATAACAGCAACGGCGGCGGAGACTGGCGTGAACACGGTGTTACCGCAGAACAGGTTTACGGACGTCAGTCCAAAACCCGCCTCGGCTCAGAACAGTTATTTGAGGTCGTTGACCGTATCATTCGTGAAAACATCGAAAAAGGGAACATATCAAATTAGAAAGAAGGGATTTTATGCCTACAGCATGTATCACCGGTGCCAGCTCCGGCATCGGAAAAGAATTTGCAGCGCAGCTTGCCGCACGCGGCTACAACTTGATTTTAGTGGCACGTAACACCAAAGCGTTAGAAGAACTTGCCGCAGAACTTGCCTGCAAATGCCGCATCATTTCCTGCGACTTATCCAAAGAAGCACAGTGTATGCAGCTTGCAGAAGAATTAAAACCGCTTGATATCCACATTCTGATTAACAACGCAGGATTTGGCGACTTAGACCGCTTCGCGCAGTCGGATTTATCAAAATCACTGGACATGATTAATGTGAACATTAAAGCACTGCACATTTTAACGCGCAAACTGCTGCCGGAATTGATGAAAAAAGACCGCGGCTACATTTTAAATGTTGCTTCCAGTGCCGGACTGCTGCCCGGCGGACCGTATATGTCTACTTATTACGCAACCAAGGCCTACGTCACCAGCCTGACCAATGCCATTTATCAGGAATTACAGGAAGTACACAGCAATGTCCATATCAGTATGCTCTGTCCGGGTCCTGTCAATACAAATTTTAACGAAACGGCAAATGTCACTTTCGCCCTTCCGGGCATTTCCGCAAAACGCTGTGTTTCTTACTGCTTAAAGGAAATGTCAAAAGGTACGCTTACGATTGTACCATCACCACTTATGCGTGCCGCCGTATGGGGCAGCCGCTTTACACCGAAAAGATTTTACTTTCCATTCTTTCTAAACAGCAAAAAAAGAAAGGCTACTAACTGCAAAGGGCAGATGAGAAATCCGCACGGACGTTTTCTCATCTGCCCTTTATGTCTGTTTATGCCTGTTGGCGCCTTAGGCTTCTCCGCGAAGCTGTTCTGCCATTTCACTGATTTTACGCAGGCGGTGATTCACACCGGATTTGCCAACCGTCGGATTTAAGCGTTCTCCGATGTCCTTTAAATTCATATCAGGATTTTCAAGGCGCACATAGGCGACCTGGCGCAGTCCGTCCGACAGGCTCTCTAATCCGACCGTATCCCGCAGATATTCAATGTCGCGGATCTGTTTGACCGCCGCCTCAATCGTCTTATTTAAATTGGCAGTTTCACAGTTGACCTTGCGGTTTACATCATTTCGCATCCCCTTTAAAATCATAATATTATACAGATTCATCTGGGACACCACCGCACCCATGAGATTGAGTACATCTGTAATGTTATTTCCTTCTTTTAAATATACAATGTAATTGCGCTTGCGCTGAATCACCTTAGCATCCAGCTCAAAATACAGCAGTAATTCCTGTAGCTGCACCGCATCTTCTTCGTATTCGCAGACAATTTCATAATGATAAAATTTGTTAGGGTCGCTGATTGAACCCGCCGCAAGATACGCCCCGCGGATAAATGCTTTTACAGCACTCCTTCTGCACCAGAATCGGATGCACAAAACCGGCTCAATCTGCGTAAACTGCTCATCACACCACTTTAATGTCATCAGAATCTTTGTAACATAAACCGGCTCTTTAATATACACATGAATCAGACTGTTTTTCTTTCCCTCATGTTCAATCACAAAATCGTGTTCTTCCATTTCAAAATGCTTTCTGCCAGCAGGATGAATTTCCGCAAAACGACTTCATTTTCCGTCATGACCTCAATCTGCATTTCCTCACCGCTGTCACTGCGCATTTTTCCACAAAATGCCATAATGGCGGCAAATTCCGCAATCTGGCAGTGCCTTGCCGTATCCAGCCTTTTTCCTAATTCTTCTTTCACCTCAGATGAAAACGACATGTTTCCTGTCCTCACTTTTTACGTTTCGTATCTTTATCTATATCCGGTGTTCGACCTTACAGCCGTATTCCGTGTGTTTTAACCTGTCCGCAAGGGCATTTGCAAGTGTCACGGAGCGGTGTTTTCCACCGGTACAGCCTATCGCAATAACTAAGCTGTTTTTCCTCCTGCACATAGTTGGGCAGTAAAATGCCACTAAGTCCGTAATTTTGTCCAAAATCCCTTGCCGCCTTAAATCCCATGACATAATCCTGAATCGCCTTATCATTTCCCGTCAGCGGCTTTAATTCACTGACGTAGTAGGGATTTGGCAGAAAACGGACATCAAAACAAGGTCGGCATCCGACGGAATCCCGTATTTAAATCCAAAGGATAACACGGTTACAAACAGGTTGTTGTAATGCTCTCCTGAATAAAAATCTTTCAAGCTCCTGCTTAAATTCCCTTGTCAGAAGCTGGCTGGTATCAATAATGTAATCCGCGCGCTTCTTTAAAACTCCAGCTTTTTGCGCTCTCTTGCAATGCCTTTATCAACACGGTCATCTTTTGCAAGCGGATGCGTTCTGCGCGTTTCTTTATAGCGTTTGACAAGCACCTCATCGCTTGAGTCCAGATACAGGATTTTATACCGGTAGTGCCTGCGGGAAAGCTCATCTAAAACCTCATCGAATTCCCGAGTGCGTTGCCGCTGCGGATATCAATTCCCAGCGCAATGTCTGAATATCCTTCTTCCTGACCTGCCGCCAGCTCCGCAAATTTTACGACTAAGGAAATCGGCATATTATCGACGCAATAATAGCCTTCGTCTTCCAATACATTGAGTGCCGTTGATTTGCCCGCACCCGACATTCCTGTAACAATAACCATTTTCATAACGATGAGCCGTCCTTTCACTGAAAGCCTATCCTAACTGCTTTATCTCTAATTCCAGTTTTACACCGTATTTTCAAATACTTTATCGCGCACGGCATCAGTCAGTGCAATGACATCTGCAGCCGTTGCATTGCCGGTATTAATCACAAATCCGGCATGTTTTCGGAAACCTGTGCGCCGCCGACAGAAAATCCTTTTAATCCGGCATCGGAAATTAACTTGCCTGCAAAATATCCTTCCGGTCGTTTAAACGTACTTCCGGCGCTCGGATATTCCAGCGGCTGTTTTAATCTGCGCTGTGCGGAAAGCTCTGCCATTTTGCAAGCACTTCTTCTTTCGATGATACGTGCAGCGCCAGATCAGCTTCCAGTACAATATAATTTTTCTCTGCCGCAATGCTTTTGCGGTATCCGAACTGCATCTGCTGATTCGTAAATTCAAACAGGCTGCCGTCCATATCCATAAGGGTTGCACGCACTAAAATGTCTTTGATTTCTCCGCCGTAAGCCCCGGCATTCATATAAACCGCACCGCCGAGTGTTCCCGGAATTCCCGAAGCAAATTCAAATCCCGAAAGACTGTATTCCGCAAATTCTTTACCCAGTCTGCCAAGCAGGAACCCGCCTTTGCACGCACCATGACAATCTGATTCTTGTCAACCGCCGTGCCTGACTGTGCCACACTGCCGGGCGTTTCGTGCAGAAATTCATAACCGCTGAAATGCTCCCCAGCTGCAATACAACACCGCGCACACCCTCATCACGCACTAAAGATTGCTTCCGTTTCCGACAATATAAAATGGAATCTGCTCTTTTTAAATAGCGCATGGCTTCCTGAAGCTGCGATATTGTCTGTACTTTAACAAAGAAATCTGCCGCTCCCCGATACGAAATGTCGTATGTCTGCTCATCGGTTCATCTTTGAGTACATTTTCTTTTCAAATATTTCTACCAGCCTATCCATTTCTTTATTCTGCTCCATTCTTTATATTGTCTGCCGCCAGCTTTGCCGCGCCATACATGCCTGCATCGTTACCAAGCTGTGCCGTCATAATCTTCGTACCGCGGCTTGGGTGAAATGCATGCTTTGATAATATTTCCCAATTAAATCCGTAAAATATTCACCTGCCTTGGATACCCCACCGCCGATTAAAAGCACCGGATCTACAACTGCCGCCACGCACGCAAGCCCCTGCCTAAATATTCACAGACCGTTTCTGCCGTCTGCACAGCAAGCGCATCTCCCGCCTGTGCCGCATCAAATACATCCTTTGCCGTAAGATTGTCTATATTTCTAAGAACCGATTCTGTTTCTGCTGCTGCCAGAATCCGCTTTGCAACACGTACAATGCCTGTCGCGGAAGCTGCCTGCTCCAGACAGCCTTTTTCCACAGTTGCAGGCTTCCTGTTCGCCTTCCACAATCGGCAGATGCCCGATTTCCGCCGCCGCACCATGTACACCGGCAACCGGCTTTCCGTCTATAATCAGCCCGCCGCCGACACCGGTTCCTACCGTTACCAGCATAACGCTCTGATAGCCTTTCGCACTGCCCTTCCAGAATTCACCGAGTGCCGCCATGTTGGCATCATTTCCCACTTTACAAAGACCGGCAGAAATGTCTGCATTTCTTTGCAACATCTTTGATATCCCAGCCTAAATTAACACATTTATTAACAATGCCGTCCGGTGTCACCGCACCCGGCACACCGATACCGACACCCGCCACATCTGAAACTGTCAGGCACCTTTTTCCAATATATTCCGTATATGTGCTGCCACATCAGACAGAATCCTGCTTCCGTTATCCTGCTTATCCGTTGGAATTTCTGACTTTTCAAGCAGTTCCCCATTCAGTGTAAATAATCCACATTTTACAGTTGTACCGCCGATATCAATGCCAAAAGAACTTTATTCATCATCATCATCTCCCCGCATGAGATTTTCCTGTACTCTGCGGTATAATTCCTTCGCCGCATTATAACCCATTTTTTCTGTCTGTGGTTGACCGCAGCCGCTTCTACAATAACCGCAAGATTTCGTCCCGGACGTACCGGCAGTGCGTGGCATACCACTTTATTGCCAAGGTATTCTGTATATTCTTCCTCCAGACCCAGTCTGTCGTATTCCCTGTCTTTATTCCAGTCTTCTAACTGCATAACCATATCAATCTGCTGGGTTTCTTTAACGCTTTCTACACCAAACAGGGTCTTAACATCAATAATGCCGATACCACGCAGTTCAATAAAATACTTTGTGACACCCGGCGCAGAACCGACCAGCGTTTCGTTGCTGACTTTGCGGATTTCTACTGCATCATCGGTTACAAGACGGTGTCCTCTTTTAATGAGTTCCAATGCCGCTTCACTCTTACCGATACCACTTTCACCGGTAATTAACACACCGACACCATATACATCAACCAACACCCCGTGAATAACAATACACGGTGCAAGCTGTACCTTTAACCAGCCGATAACCTCTGCCATAAAGGAAGAGGTCGCTTCCTGTGATTTAAAAATCGGTATCTGGCATTTCACCGCAAGCTCTAAAATTTTCGGTTCCGGCTCTAATCCGCGGCAGAATACCAGACACGGAATATTGCTTGAAAGCAGCTGCATATACCGCTCATACCGCTCTGTCTCCGAAAGGCTTTTTAAATATGAATATTCTACATTTCCGATAATCTGTAACCGGTCATTATCAAACTGGTTATAAAACCCGGTCAACTGCAACGCCGGTCTGTTGACCTCCGGAATATGAAGCCATGTTCCTGAAATATCAATCTGTGGTGTCATGTTCTCAAGCTGCATCTTCTCAACGACTTTAGACAGCTTCACTCTTTCGCTTCCATTCATACTACTCCTCTTTCCGCAGGCATTTTTAATGCCGGAGGAATCGCGGACTGATTATTCAGTCCTGCGATATAAACAGAATTCGTGACGCCTGCGGCACAATTCTGTTGTGTGAAAAATCTTTGATTTAAGGATTTTCACACTATCCTCTTATTTCTGAGCGACTTTGTCGCACTCTTTACGCTGACTTTTTAGTATTTTTATTTTATCACACCGTATAGTACGCGGTCAATTATGGGTTTTAATGGAAAACGCATAAATATTTTCTGCCACCTTTTCCGTAATGCCGTCCACCTTCATCAGCTCCTCCACCGGTGCCGTGCGGATTTTTTCAATGTCTAAGAAATGCTTCATCAGTGCCTTTCTTCTTGCCGGACCAATACCGTCAATACCGTCTAATACCGAATGAACCTGTGCCTTGCTTCGCAGGCTTCTGTGATACGTAATGGCAAAACGGTGTGCTTCGTCCTGAATCCTTGTAATCAGCTTAAACCCTTCACTGTTCCTGTCAATTGGAATTTCTATATTATTATAGTAGAGTCCGCGGGTTCTGTGATTGTCGTCTTTGACCATGCCGCACACCGGAATGTGTAAATCCAGCTCCTTTAAAACCTCCAGTGCAATATTGACCTGTCCTCTGCCGCCATCCATCATGATAATATCCGGGTATACCGCAAATCCTTCCGACTGCTCTTTTCCGCGCAGAAAACGCCTTGTCAGTACTTCGCGCATACTTTTATAATCGTCCGGTCCTTTCACCGTTTTTATCTTAAATTTTCTGTAATCATTTTTCTTTGGCCGTCCGTTTTCAAAACAACCATTGAACCAACGGATTCAATACCGCTGGTGTTGGAAATATCATAAGCTTCCGCGCGTACCAGATGCGGCAGGGAAAGCCAGTCTGCAATTTCCTGCATTGCACCGACCGTCCGCTGTTCTTCCCGTTTAATCTTTTCCGTATCCTGAAGCAGCACCATCTGTGCATTTTATATGCCAGCTCCACGAGTTTTCCTTTGTGCCTTTTTGGTGTCACAACAGACACCTTGCGCTTTTCATACTGCCGAGCCACTCGCTGATAATCTGCGCATCTTCAATTTCTTCCTGTAGCATTACTACATTTGGAATATAGGGTGTCCCGCCGTAATACTGCTTTAAAATCCGCTGATAATATCACTTCTGGTATCACCTTCCGCCACGCTCATATGAAAATGATCCCTGCCGAGAAGCTTTCCGCTGCGGATATAAAAATCTGTACCACCGCATCCGTGCCGTCACTTGCACACGCCACCACGTCACGGTCGGTTTCGTCATCTGCCGTAATTTTCTGCTTCTGTGCCACCTGCTTAACACTTTGATTAAATCCCGGAAGCGCGCCGCTTCTTCATATTCGAGTTTTCCGCGCAGTCATTCATCTGCGCCGTCAGCTGTTTTAAAATTTTATCATAATTGCCGTTTAAAAATTCCAGCACACTATCTACGTTTTTCTGTATTCGATTTCAGAAATGTATCCCTGACACGGCGCACTGCACTGCCCGATATGGTAATTCAGGCATGGGCGCTGTTTCCTCATCTTTGGCAGATTGCGGCTGCACGTTCTGATTTTATAGAGCTTGCAGAGCAGTTCAATCGTGTCCTTGACCGCCCCTGCCGAAGTATACGGGCCAAAGTATCTGCCCGCGCCATGCTTCATATCCCTTGAAAATAAAACTCTCGGATACGCTTCACCTGTCGTGACTTTGATAAACGGATAGGTTTTATCGTCCTTTAACATCGTATTATACTTCGGGCGGTGCTCCTTAATCAGGTTGCACTCCAAAACCAGCGCTTCCAGTTCGGAATCTGTAATAATATACTCAAAATAAGCGATGTGCGAAACCATTTTCTTTATTTTGGACGAATGATTCCGGCTGCTTTGAAAATACTGCCGCACCCTGTTTTTCAAGCTCACAGCTTTTCCCACATAAATAATCGTATCCGTATTGTCATGCATAATATAAACTCCGGCTTTGCCGGAGTTTCTTTAACTCATCTTCTAAATCAAACATACCTCTCCTTATTTAAAATAACCGTATATACTTAAAATACAGTCTTTCCCAAAATCCAAGCTTTTGTTCTATGGCATTGCGGATATTCTGCATATCCCTGCGGTACCCGCGGTACTCCTGCTCACTGACCGGTATTTCGGAAAATGAACACCGCAGTACCAGATCAAAATCCGTTTGATATGATTTTCCTTAAAATTTCCGACGCCTCGGTCAGATAGCCCGCATACGCTTCGTACTCCAGACCGCTTGTTCTGCCATATCCCGCTGTCGCAAGCATTTTTCAAAACTACGGTAAGCCTCCATCACCATTTCCCGCCGTTCTTCCTGTACCATACTCTTAATATCTGTCTTTCTTTCTTTGCTGTACGCATCTGTCTGACAGTAAAATACCGTATCAGAATTATAGCAGACATTACTGTAAACAGCAATATCAGTCCGATTGGAATCCAAAGCAGCGGATACTGTTTTACAAGCCGTGTAAAGCAGATTCTGTCTGCGCCTTCCACATGCGTACTACCTGCACTGCTGTCATCCTGTGCCGTGTTATCTGCCTCTCCGGCTGCACCCTGTGAAATTTCCGGAACTGAATCTGTCTGCTGTTCCAACGGCTGTACGGCTGCATCCTGTGTCAGTTCCTGTCCGTCTGTGGAAACTTCTGACGGGCTTTCTGTCTGTAATTCCTGCTGTATATTCTGTCCTTCCCCGGATGATGCGCCTGCTTCTGTGGCTGCACCGGTACTGCCCTGCGCCGATGCCTGCGGTGTCACTTCCACCGTAACCCAGCCGTAACCGTCCATATAGACTTCTACCCATGCATGTGCCGCATTGTCCTTTAAATCCACCTGATATTCAACAACATTTTCTTCCGTCTGCACATTGTCCGATGTCTTTCTTGTCTGTGTCGTCTGTATCGGAACTCCCGACTTTATAGTATCATCTGCCGCCACATATCCTTCGACATATCTTGCCGGAATTCCTGCACAGCGGTACATCAGTACTGCCGCCGTTGCAAAATATGTACAATATCCCTCTTTGCTTTCTGTCAGAAAATATTTTACAAAATCTTCATTTTCCGGCACTTTCCCCGGAAACATATTGTAAGTATAGTTTTGTGAAGATAATCTTTTACATATTTAATATAATTTTCTTTTGTTCCGTCGTTGTAACGCTGGTTTCTCCGAGCAGATTTTCAATCACTTCCCGTACATCATACGGCACATCAAGATAATTATTTTTACCAGATTCTGATAAGAAACCATATTTTTATACAAAGGCGCACCACCGCCAAGATACTCATACCGCAGATACTCCAAAGATTATTAAAAGCACTGTAACTATTCACACCGGCAATGACATTGGTTCCGTTCTGTGTCGTTCCATCCGTATACCGGAGAATATATGGTACTTTTTATCATCTGGTAATAACTGCCCACTGTATTTTCAATATACTGCTGCGCCTGCGCCTGTGTATCCATATAATCCACAAGATTTTCCTTCTGATCGTTTTTAGTGTACTGCTTAGCAGCTCTGACCACCGGCCTGTATCATAATCCAACCCGATAAACCTCGGAAAATACTGATTTTTCCCAGTACTTTGCGTGGTTACTGTCAGCAGGGTCTGGTTGCTGTAGCGGATACCATCAATTTTCCCCAGTTCCCCGTTATTAATTCCACCGTTTGCAAGGTCAACATCTGTTTCTAAATCTCCGCCGACCCATGAAAACAGTTTTCGCTTCTTCATTTAACACCTGAAATACCTGAAACCGTTCATAGTTTACCGGCGGGCGCACAATAACCAGAAACCGTCAGTGCAATCAGACATAAAACAAAACCATCAGTGACTGCTGTTCCCCGCCTTTTCCCCTGCAAAGCCGAAACACCAAGCACGTAGCTGATACACAGAAAAATGTACAGCTGTCCGGGACTGCTCCCAGCGATACGAATAAAATAAGCAACGGCAGAATAGAAAGCAGTGTCCCCAGCATACTGTGCAGGTAAATCACAATAACTGCTGCTGCAAATGTCACAAGAACTGCAATAAACAACACCGCTATTGTTTCCTGCATCGGCCGCGCCGCCGTTTCCTTTACGGCAATTCTGCCAAGACTCAGTCCGTATGGCTTTTCAAGGGCTGTCATACAGTCATTATAAATGTGGCAGAATCCGGCTCTTAAAATGCCAAAACTCAAAACGGACAATCCGGCAAATATAATCCCCGTCACGATTAAAAATGCTTTTTCTGCCGTACAGCCCGTACACACAAATAACAGCAGCCGCCAAAATTCCAAAAATCACTGCCATATCCGACACAAAAAGGGCGCATGAAGTCAGCACCCTTATAATTCCATATGATCCGATTGTTGTAAGAAGCATTCTTACGATGTAACTGATTTCACGATTTTCTTCCATGCTGTCTTACCCTTGTTTCTAATTTCTGTCCCTTATATCTTTTCCCAAAGTTCATCGATCAGTTCCTGTAACTGTATCTTTCCACATTGACAATTCTTACTTTGTTATTCTCATAGCTTCCTGCTGTCACAAATAATGCCTGCTGTCCCTGTGCTTCAATGTCCTTTAAATATACCGCCGCTGCATGCTCTCCTGCCCTGCTGCTGCATGGAATCTGCATCAGCCGTATCATGGCACGGTTTAATTCTGTCCGGTCATGGACTTCCAGATACTCTGCACTTTGTTTCTGTCCGTTCCATGCAAGAATCAGCGTATTCACCTCATTTTCAACGTATAAATTGGCAATGGAAGCCACTGCTGTATAGACTGCATCCATCCGGCTCCTGTACTGCGCTGTGTTCAAAATGCTTAAATCCACAAGAATCACTTTTTACATCAATCTGTTCTCCATACTGCCGCACAATCAAATCATCTGTACGAAGGCTTAAATTCCAGTGGATATGGTTTAAATTATCACCCGGACGGAACGCCCGCAAATCCAGAATATCCGAATCGTCATCTGCTACCGCTGAATAGCGGTATTCCTGCTGTTTTTCCATCCCCGTCCTGATCCGCGTGGATAAAACCGGCTCCGGCAGTACGGCAAGCTGACAGCCTCCGCGAAAATTCTTTTGTGTACCAATCAGCCCCAGATAATCCTGCAAAATACTTTTCAATGTCAATTTGTGCGATGCCGCAGTGCTTTGGACTAAATTCCGCCATTGTCTGCTGTACTTTTCCGTAACTCCGTCACATTGCAGCATTTCCTTTTCATTTCCGGAGTATTCAGATAGGCCACGCCAATCTGAAACTGCTGTTTCCCTAAAAATATCACATGGCGGTTTACGGCCTTAATGCACACTGTCACCAGCTGTCCGGGATGCACTTCCTTCTGTGGAATATTCAGATACAGCTTTAATCCGTTTGCCGCCAGTTCAAACAGCACCCCGGAAATCGCCGGAACAACAATCAGCAGTACCAGCAGCAGAAAGAACTGGTATTCGACATAGATGACATTCAGCCAGAATACCCCCAGCAGACAGACGATATACAAAAGTCTTCTTTTCTCATTTAAACGACCCTTTTCACATCCAGTTTCGGCACGGAAACGGTTTCAAGCACATTTTTAATGCCGTTTCTGCCGTCACATTTCCATTTCTCAATCCGTTATCCACAATAATACGGTGTGCCGCAGCATCCATTAATACATACTGGATATCCGACGGCAGCACATAAGTATGTCCGCGTAAGAACGCTTCCGCCTTGGCAATCGCAAGCACCGCGATACTTCCTCTCGGACTGATGCCCTGTAAAATCTCCGGGCTGTTTCTCGTTGCCTTTGCAATCCGCGCCACATAATCATAAACCCTGTCATCGACATAGATTTGTTCCACATAAGCCTGCATTGCCATTAATTCTTCTGCTGTCAGCACCTTTTCCGAAATAATTTTCGGACTGCCGTTTGTCTTATTTTTAAAATGGCAATTTCATCTTCCACGGTCGGATATCCCAGTGATATCTGAATCATAAAACGGTCAAGCTGGGATTCCGGAAGTTTCTGTGTTCCGATTGAACCAAACGGATTCTGTGTTGCCATGACCATAAACGGCTTTGGCAGCTCAATGCTCTGGCTGTCCACCGTCACCCTGCGCTCCTCCATCACCTCTAACAGCGCAGACTGGGTCTTTGGCGAGGTTCTGTTAATTTCATCTGCCAGTAAAATATTGCACAGCACAGCTCCCGGCTTGTACTCAAACTGCCCTGTTTGACGGTTGTATAAGTTAAATCCCGTCAGATCCGACGGCATAATATCCGGTGTAAACTGCAGCCGGTTACATTCCAATCCCAATGCCTTTGAAAATGCCAGCGCCATCGTTGTCTTTCCGACCCCGGAATATCTTCAATCAGAATATGTCCCTTTGCTAAGATTGCCATCAGCAGTTTGCAGATAGCCTCATCTTTGCCGACAACTGTCTTTTGACTTCATATACAACCTGTTTTGCCTTTTAAATAAAATTCTAATTCTTCCATCTCGTTTGGCATACTCTCCTCACATTCTGCCGTATCTTCCTGTATTCATTCTGCCTGTGGATTTTAGCCTTTCTTTAATCCGGAAAGCGTGTCATAAGCCACGACATTTGTTTTGCATGAAACATTGTGATACCGCAGCTTTCCTGCGTTATTCTCATAATCGTTTTCACAGCCGTTGATACACAGTGCCAGTCCGTCCTGCGATAAATACCATGCGTCCGTATCTGCAATCGTCTGTAATTCCTGTTCTGTCTGTCCGATACCGATCCATTCTTTTTCCAGCCCTGACAAGTCATTTTCTTCAAAAGTTCATTTAAAGAGAGCTTCTTTCCTGTCTTTGCATTAAAATTTCCACCATAAACAGCATTGGTCATTACCGTAACATACGCCCCATCTTTATCGTATGCTGTATAACTCTCCGAATAATTTTCATAAATTGACACCAGATTATTTTCCGGTGCGGTCACATCGTTTAATGCCGAACAATGATATGAAATCTTTACCGGAATATCCAAATCCTTTACAAAGGCAACATTCTTAAACTGTGTCTGCGCCTGTGTTTTAACTGTTCGATTCTGTCCTCGTAATAGCGCGTAACAGACTCCACCTCTGTTCCCTGATAATAAATTTTCGGATACGTATAACTAAACTGTATCTGTCTGTCCGATACGCTGTCTGACCCGGATGCTTTTAACGGCAGATAAGAACAGTCTGTACAAATCTGAACCGTAATATCGTCGCTTAGCTGTGTTTTTGATACTGATCTTATTGTATCATCCGTCAGCACATTTGTCATCGGTTCGACCCTGGAATTTGTCTGCTGCGGTATCAGTCCTGCCGCAGTGACAACAAGAAACATTACCGCCGCGGCTGCCAGGAAATAAAATCGCCGTCTTTACCGCCGGACGTTTCTTCACCTGCACACACTCTGTATAACCCTGACTTTTTCGTCATCTTCAAACATGCCGGACTCATCCAAAATCACCTGAATCTGGCGCTTCATTTCCTGTTCACCCGGATATTTAATCCTACTCATAATCACTCAGCTCCTTTCTCATCTTTCTCACCATGGAGTAATAGCGGTTTTACAGCAGTTTTGTTACCCCGTAATCGTACTGACTTCTTCAAATGTGTAACCCTGCTGTGCTTTCAGGTTAAATATCTTCTGGTTTTGTACTTCCTCTTTTCAAGTAATTGCTCTACCCGCTGTGTTGCCATGCGGTTTGTCACACGTTCCTCAAGATTGTGCGCATCTTCTTTATCATAATCGTCCAAAATTTCAGTCATAAGCATTTCATGGTGCTGGCGGCTTCTCATGTAATCAATCACTTTATTGCAGGCAATTCTTGTAATCCACGTCTTAAAGGACGCCTTTTACTGTCAAACTGATATAGATTTTTAATATCTGTATAAATGCTTCCTGCGTAAGGTCTTTTGCAAGCTCCTCATCTGAAGTTTTAAGTAAATCTCTTTATATATTCTTTTATAATGCCGTTCAACCAGCAGTTCACCTGCCTCACGGTCTTTCCCTGTAATATGCGCCTGATAAGCGTTTCATCTGTTTCAAACACTTCCTGCCACCTCCTCTTATTCTTTATACGAAACCGAACATGATATAGTTAAAATGCCGTATTTTCATATATTCTATGAAAATACGGCATTTATGAAAGGAGAAACGTAAAATGGAAAATTTATTTTCCGTTATAAGCTTATTGATTAGAAATCTACTTCTGTGTCATAATAGCAGCACTTCAGTAATTTCTCCATTTCTTCCTGATTTGGCTGACGAGGATTAGAACCTGTACAGGCATCAAGAATTGCGTTTGCTGCAATTTCAGGAAGCTTCTTTAAGAACTCATCTTCCGGTACAATACCTTCTTCTGCCGGAAGTCCGCCTTCACCATAATGCTTGATGCAGTGCGGGATATTGAGTTCATCATTCATCTTGCGGAGCAGTTCGATGAGTTTATCAATCTTTTCTTCTGTTGTATTACCGCCTAAGTGAATGAAATCTGCAATTTCTGCATATCTCTTGGCAGCTTCCTCATTCTTGGCATTGTATTTGATAACCTTTGGCAGATACATTGCATTGGCAGCACCGTGGATAATATGTCCGCCTTCAAATGCAGCACCGGTCTTATGTGCCATTGAATGAACGATACCGAGTAATGCGTTGGAGAATGCCATACCTGCAAGACACTGTGCGTTGTGCATAGAATCACGAGCTGCCATATCTCCGTTGTATGACTTAATCAGTGTTTCATGAATCATCTTAATTGCATGAAGTGCCAGTGGGTCTGTATAATCGCAGTTTGCGGTTGATACATACGCTTCAATGGCATGTGTCATTGCATCCATACCTGTATGGGCTACCAGCTTTACAGGCATTGTTTCAGCCAGTTCAGGGTCTACGATTGCAACATCCGGTGTGATTTCAAAATCAGCCAGCGGATACTTAATACCTTTTTCGTAATCTGTGATAACTGAGAATGCCGTAACTTCCGTTGCTGTACCGGATGTAGAAGATACTGCACAGAAATGTGCTTTTTTACGAAGCTTCGGCATACCGAATACCTTGCACATTTCTTCAAATGTAATGTCAGGATATTCATATTTTACCCACATTGCCTTTGCTGCATCAATCGGAGAACCGCCGCCAATCGCTACAATCCAGTCCGGTCCGTATTCTTCCATAACCTTAGCACCCTTCATGACAGTGTCTACTGACGGGTCGGATTCGATGCCCTCAAACAGTTTTACTTCCATTCCTGCTTCTTTTAAGTAGTCTTCTGCCTTCTGTAAGAAGCCGTTGCGCTTCATAGAACCGCCACCTACGCAGATAATGGCTTTCTTACCTTCCAGTGTCTTTAATGCCTCTAATGATCCTTTTCCGTGATATAAGTCTCTTGGTAATGTAAAACGTGTCATAACTCAAAATCCTCCATATACTATGTATTTTGTTGAATGTCCCCGCAGGACTTTGTTAATTTTTCAACAATCTTGAGTTTATTATAGTATTATCTGCTGTGAATTGCAAGTGTTTTTGAATTTTTGTATGTTTTACATAAATTTTTCAATACTTTTATAAAACAGATTTTACAGCCGCTACAACATTTTCCGTTGTAAATCCGAATTTTCAAACAGTGATGCCGCAGGACCGGATGCGCCAAAGCCTGTCATGGAAACAACTTTGCCGTCTAAGCCCACGTAACGGTACCAGCCGAAGTCTGAAAGCGCTTCGACCGCAACTCTCTTCCGGCATGCCTTCGGAAGAACGGATTCCTTGTATTCTGCTGTCTGTTCTTCAAATGCTTCCATACTCGGCATACTGACAACACGCACGTCCACGCCGTCTTTTGCAAGTTCTGCCTTTGCATTAACTGCCAGTTCTACTTCCGAACCACTGGCAATAATGATGGCATCCGGCACTTCCTTCTTAGAATCCTCTAAGATATAGCCACCCTTTAATGCTTCCTTTGAAGAACCCTGCATCTGTGAAAGATTCTGTCTTGTCAGCACAAGTGCTGTCGGCTGGTCTTTGAAGTAACTGCACGGTACCATGCCGCTGCGGTTTCTGTTCTGTCACACGGTCTGTATACACAGAAATTTGGCAGGGAGCGGAATGCCGCAAGCTGTTCAACCGGTTCGTGTGTCGGTCCGTCTTCTCCGACACCGATGCTATCATGTGTAAAGATAAATGTCAGCGGCAGATTCATTAATGCGGACAGTCTTGCCATTGGCTTTGTATAATCACTGAATACAAAGAATGTCGCTACAAATGCCTTTAATCCGCCATGCAGTGCAAGTCCGTTGCCGATTGCCGCCATCGCCTGTTCCCTGACACCGAAATGCAGATTGGTGCCTGCATAATTGTCTTTTGAAAAATCACCGGCATCCTTCATGTTTGTCTTATTGGACGGTGCAAGGTCGGCTGAACCGCCAATCAGGTTTGGCATGAGCTGTTTAATTTCATTTAAAATGCTGCCGGATGTGCTTCTGGTCGCTTCCGGTTTTTCTGCTTTCTTCCAGTAATCTTCTGAATCAAACAGCTTTGATAAATCATATCCGTTGTAATAAGCATCCCATTTTTCTGCCATATCCGGATATTCTTTTCTGTACTTTTCAAATAATACATTCCATTCATCTTCAACTGCTGCTTTCTTCCTGGCAGCTTCGTTGAAATGATCATATACTTCCTGCGGAACAGTAAATGCTTCCTTGCAAGGCCACTCTAAATATTCCTTTAAAGCCGCAACATTTTCTTCACCGAGCGGTTCACCGTGTGCGCTTGCCTTACCCTGCTTTGCAGGACAGCCATAGCCGATCACCGTATTGACCTTAATCATTGTCGGACGGGTTGTATCTGCTTTTGCCGCTTCAATCGCTGCAGCAATTTCTGCAAGATTGTTGCCGTCTTTAACTTCAAGTGTCTGGAAGCCGAATGCTTCAAAACGCTTTGTTACGTCTTCCGTAAATGCAATATCGGTGCTTCCTTCAATAGAAATGTTGTTGGAATCATAAAATACAATCAGCTTATGCAGTCCTAATGTTCCTGCGAGTGAAAATGCTTCTGATGAAATACCTTCCATCATACAGCCGTCACCGCCAAGTACATAAGTATAGTGGTCTACAATATCGTAACCGTCTTTGTTAAATACAGCGGCAAGATGTGCTTCTGCCATTGCCATACCGACTGCCATTGCCATACCCTGTCCAAGCGGGCCTGTCGTTGCTTCAATACCAACGGTATGACCGTATTCCGGATGTCCCGGTGTCAATGAACCCAGCTGTCTGAAATTCTTTAAGTCTTCCATAGAAAGATTTCCGTAGCCAAACAAATGTAATAAAGAATATAACAGCATCGAGCCGTGTCCTCCTGAGAGTACAAAACGATCTCTGTTTGCCCATTCCGGGTCTGCCGGATTGTGGTTCATATGGTTTGTCCATAATTCATATGCCATCGGTGCTGCGCCAAGCGGCAGTCCGGATGTCCTGATTTTGCTTTCTGAATCGCTTCTGCTGATAACACACGGATTGTATTTACTGACAGTTCCTCTATGTTCTTCATAATGATTCATTTCCTCCATTTCTTATTGTGCTGCCTGTACCGGCATTTTTATTTTTTATCAATCTTTAAAATCTGCTTCAACAAGGATGGTAACATCTCCGTTTTCGCCGCGTTTTCTCTTTAAACCGCCAAAAATCTTTTGAGCCGCGTTTTTCTGCTTTTACAATTGCGTGATTGATAATTTCCTTAATATCATCCATACGGATATTATCTACATTATTGCGTAATTTATCAATCTTTAAATAAAGTTCCAGCAGCGCATCATCACTGACTTCATACTGGCGTTTTCTTGCAAATTTTCTTGCCATTTCAACCAGTTCATTGACCGTGTACTGTTTTAACACGATGCGATGATTAAACTTCTGTGTCATTTCCGGGTTAAAATTCAGCAGTACATTCATTTCTGCATCCGAATCCTCCAGAATAACAATCATACGTTCCGTATCCTGTTCCAGACATTCCAGCATTTCACTCATACGCTTCGGCTGGATTGCCCCCGCACCTTCAACAATCAGTGCGGTGCCTTTTAACTTATTCATCGCCTTTGCCAGTCCACGGTTATTGATACTGTCACCGGTCGTCTTTGCAATCTTACGTGTGTGTTCCGGATACAGGTAATTCACCGCACGCACAATGGCTCTTGCAAGATCAGACTTATCTGAGCTTGAATTACCGGAAATGATAATATTGCCGATCTGCGACGTTGAAATCGCCATTTCCTGTTCAAGGCTTTCAAAATATGCTGCCAGCTGGCTTTCCAGTCCCGGCATTTCACGGTATTTTCTGAAAATCTTTGCAAGTTCTCCGCTTAACTTCTTTTCTTCATCAATTTCCGTGCCTTCGCCCATGCCGGTGTAAACTTTCTCCTGCTGTACGGCACTGGCAAGCTTTGCACTGCTGATTGCTTCCAGCGGATTCATATCGGAAAGATGGTCTTCCATCGGCGGAAGCTGCTGTGTATTTAATGAAACTTCCTCACTGACAGCCGCCCGCTGTCTTTGTGCCGCTTCCTGCTCTGCCGCACGCTGTGCCTGTTCTCTTTGTGCTGCTTCTTCCGCCAACCGCTGGGCTTCTGCCTGCTGCGCTGCTTCCTGTTCGGCTATACGCTGTGCTTCGGCTTTCTTTGCAGCTTCCCGCTTGGCTTCTTCAGCTGCACGCTGTGCTTCGGCTAACCGTCTGGCTTCTGCCTCGGCTCTTGCTTTCTGGGCTTCTTCCATGCGCCTCTGAATCTGTACTTCGGCCTCCGCTTTTCTTCTTGCTTCTTCCTCTGCCTGCTGACGACGGACATCCTGTGCTGCTGCTTCTTCTAAGTGTACGGTTGCTTTTCCGGTGCGGATTGCAAGATCGGTCTTTGCTGCCTGTAACATCACCTGTGCGTGTGCATGGCGGCTTGCTTCTTTTTCATCAAAGGCTTTGCCTGCTGCCTGTGCCGCTGCTTTCTGCTCAACCATAATGCGCTCGTATGCCGCACTCTTTTCGTCCTTCTCATCTAACATCTTTTCCAGCTCTGTCTTTGAGAATTCCCTTGTATTCTGCTTTCCGTATTTTTCTTCACGGACCGCTTCTAACCAGTCTGCAAGGCTTAACTGACCTTCAATCTGTTCATCTTCCTGGCTTTCACCGGCCGTTTCTTCCTGCTTCGCCGGCTGAGGACGCAGTGCCTCTGCCTCTGCTTTTTCTTCCTCCATGAATTCACTTAAATTTTTAGCGAGTGCCGCCTGTAAATTTTGTGTATCATACGGATTGTTATATGCCGGAATGTCCACTTTAATCTCTACTTCATCTGCCGGTTCTTTGACCGTATTTACAGCCTTCTGCCGGAATGAATCCTCTTTACCTGACAAGTCGCCGCAGCTGTCTTCCAGTTTCTTCTTTGCATCTTCTATCAGTTCACGTAAAGATGAGGATGCCTTGTCAATACTTTCAGACAAATCCACCGTTGTATCAGCTTCCTTTTTTTCTGCTTTTGGTGCGGTATCCGTCACTGTCTTTTCTTTTACAAATTCTTCCGCTGAAAATACCGGTTCTTCCGGTGTTTTTTCTGTATCCTGCGCACCAGTGTTCTCATATGTATCGGAATCATCGGATTCGTCATCATCTTCATAGCCTATTTCGCGCATATCTTCTTCTGACTGCGCCCGCGAATGAAATGCTTTCTTAAAGAAAGATTTAATGCCACGGGTACTTTCATCGTCTTCCGGCAGAATAATATCATCGTCCGCATCACTTTCTGCTTCTTCCACCGCTTCTTCAATTTCATCGCTCTGGATTGCCGCAAGCTGCTTTTGTTCCTCAAACATGATTTCTCTGGTTGCTTCTATATCCTGCTTCTGATTCTTAATATCCTTTAAGATTTTTTTCTGTGTATTGGTCAGTTCAACGCCAAATTCCTGCTTTAACTGAATCGCCTTCTCCACATACTGTCCATCCTGAAACCACAGTACAATATCATCACAGGTCTTGATACATTCTTCTTTTCTGCCTGTTTTGGCATATAACTTTGCCAGTTCAAACATATACTTTTCATCAATTTCATGCTCTTTGTAGTCCTCTAAGATTTCTACAAGTTCATTATCCGAGGCATTCTGTGCCTTTCTTAAATCAAAATACAAAAGAAAACGATTGACATCATGCGGTGACATCTTTTCATATTCTTCATAAAGTTCCTCTGCCGTTTCAAAATCTTCCAGCTTAATGAGCAGCTCCGCCAGCTTATAAACCAGCTTTCTGCCGCCTAAATTTCTGTTGTATGCAAGAATTGCCATATCTCTTGCTTCCAGATAATCCCCTGCCGCTTCCTGTACGTTAATAACAGTTGCCAGCGTGGACCAGTCCTTCACCTTCTGCCAGTTCATTTCCTTGGCAATCGCTGCCGCCTCCTGAAATGACTTCTTGGCAGCAAGCTTTTTAATTTGATCTACTTTTATATTAAATTCATACTTATCCAAAACAAACGCCACCTTTACTGTATATATCAAATAAATGATTTAAACATATTCTATTTAAGTTTATCACAGCGCAGTATTCTTGTAAACTCTTTTAAAAAGAAATGCCAACGTTGAGGCGTTTTTTGCCTATAGCGCCTATATAAAGTCGAATACTGCCTGCTCATAATCCATGCGCGTATATTCAAGTTCCTCATTTTTTGTACGACTGTAGTAATCGACAACAACCGTCTGCTGCCGGTTATGTACAAGCTTCTGTCCTAAAATGTAATTGACATCAAATCTTCCCGTAATCGCCGGGGTTGCACCTCGTGCCGGAACAATGAGCTGCACGTGGTTGGTCTTTAACAGCTTAAAAATCGGCTCCCAGATATAAATATCCTTTGCCGCACCGAACGGATTATCAATAAAAATGGTCTTGCCCAGTACACCCGCACTGTCTGCCGGCGCATTGATACTTGAAATATAATGAATTACCGCAATTAAAAACTGAATATAAATACCCTGTGACTGTCCGGTTGAACCCACTGCTTCTTCATACCGCAGATACCGGCTCTGGTCTTTCATGCGCTCTCTTTTATAAAGACTTACGCGGATGGCGTTCATATCGGTTACAATCACGGCAAAAAGGCGTTTCCAGCTTAACCGGTTGCGGATATATTTTAACCGCTCCTGTGTATTGTCAAAGCTTTCCGCCATCAGGACCGTTTCGTCAATGTATGCCGCCATTCTTTCCTTATAATCGGATTCCTTGGCATACGGTACGGACAGCCCGATAATAGAAATAACCTCATTATCCATCGTAATGCTTGAAAGCTTTGGCAGGCGGTCAAGTTCCGTCTTGATATTACAGCAAATCTGGACACACCGGTTCTCAAAGTTATCCTTGATACGCTCCATATCGGAAATCCCTTTGGATACGCGCTCTTTTCCAGTGCAATCAGCGTATTGGTTTCGGAAAGTCTGGACTTTAACTGCTTCACGGCTTCAATGTCCTGGCACATGAACCGACATTTTAATCTCCAATGCCAGTTCTTTTGCATCACATGCCGTCAGTTCTTCCGTCAGCTTATCCTTTTTCTTTAAAATTCTTCCAGCTTGCGCACCTCAAGCGCACACAGCTTTTCAAATTCTTTCTGTACCGTTTCATAGCCTGAAAATCTGCTACATTTATGTCTGTATCCTCCGGCTGTCCTGCCATGGTATCTGCATTTTCCGTTTCTGACGCTTCCGGCACTTCAATGCCCGCTTTGGCAACAATTCTTGACAAATCCTTTTCCATTACGAGGAAATCCTGCATTTTTCTGTCTGGCGTTTCTGCTCTTTTTCCAGTTCTTTGATCTGTCCTGCAATGCTGTCCTTATAATTTTATGCTGTACAATGAACTGCTCCGGGTTATCACAGTCAAACGCTTCAAAAGCACCGTACTTTTCTTCAATCTGGCTCTTTCCGTGTGCAATACTTCCCTGCAGACGGTTCATTAATGCATTCTGCGCTTCCAGTTCTTCTGCTGCCGCTTTTTCCTGCTGTACCGCCTGCTCACGTTCCTGCTCAAGCGCACGGAGCGCATCATCCGGATTTGGGACAGCTTCTCCCTGTGCCTCTTTTGCCGCAAGTTCTTCCATTGTAAAATGGCGGCGTGCAATTGCCGTACTGCATTTTCCCATTGCCGCACGGTAATGTCTTAATAATTCTTCTTTATCATGCATCGGCATTTTTCATCCAATGCCTTTTCACTCCCGCAAAGCGGTTCTCCAGCTGTTCTAATGACAGCGCATGTCCGTCAGCATCCGCTAACCCTGCTACCGCACTGCCATCCGCCGCTGACTGCAGCACATGAATTCCTGCGGACTGTCCGCCGTCGGCTTCCACTCTTATATATGCCTGATAACGCTTGTCAAGACGGCTTTGCAGACGGTCATATTCTTCTGCCAGTGCATTTTGCGCTGTAAGGCGGTCTGTTCTGCCTTTTCCTGCGCCTGCATTTCCTGCTCTTTTAAGAGCTGTTCCTGCTTTGCATCTGCCGCCCTCTGCGTGTATTCCTGCTTTCACGGTACTGTACAAGAAGACTCTCTGCCAGTTTTGCGCACTTTTGCACGTATGGATACCGCTCCCGGTTTTGTGCCAGCTTTTCCTGCACCTGTGCTTTCCGCTCCGACCTTTTACCCAGGGCTTCCTCCTGTTCCATTTCTTCCTGTAAACGCTGTGCTTCCTTTTGCAGTTCCTCTAAACCACAGACAGCGCTTCAAACTCTTTCTTTGCCGGTTCTTCTTCCAGCTTTGAAAGTTCCTGTATGCGCACGTCATTCCAGACAATTTCTTTTCTGTCGGTCAGTCTGACCAGTTTTTCTGCCGCCGCCAGTTCTTCCTGCGCCAGCTTTTCTTCCCGCCCGCGCAGCTTTTCATCCTTTAAAATGCCATATCCTTTCTGGCATATACAACATACTGTTCATTTTCTGCCGTAAGCTGTGCTTTTGCCGCCTGTGCAGACAATACCGGAATCACATAGCACTTCTGCCAAAGTCCGCAAGCACCGGGTCTTCTTTGATTCTTGAAAATCGTTTTCAACAATAAATGCATACTCGGCATATAATGCGGCAAAGCACCTGTTTTCTTTCTTCTTCCGAAAGCCACTCGCTGCCTTCTTTTACATCTTCTCCATACCGTCCTGAAAGATAGCTTTTACCTTCTCCCGGTGTCTTCCCCCGCACTGAATATCCCGTGCTTCATATTCTCAAGGAACTGCGTAAGCTGCGTACAGTCAGCGGTGCTGCTCATTCCGCTTCCAGTCTGCGGTGGTTTATCCAACCAAGCGCAGCATGCCGATCCTTTCCGGGCTTTAACTGCAAAAGCTGCTGCTTTCTTTCTGTTCCTGTTCCGCCTGTCCCTGTTGTTCGCCGACCGGATGCGCGCTGCAGGTGGCACCGCCTTATTGAAAGCTGTCCCTCGGTCTGTAAAGCTGTTCTTCCTGTTCTTTAATTTTCTGTGTGCAGGCACTGTATTCTTCGCCTGCCTTTTCCATCACAAGGATTCCTGCCTTTTCCATACAGGCACCCAGTTCTTTTCTGCCTGTTCAATCTCTTTGGCAGTATGCACTGCAATCTGTTCTGCCGCCGCAGCCCCGCCCAGTAATTCCTGATAATCTGCCTTTGCCTGTGCCGCTTCTTTCTGACACGCCCGGTACTGTGTTTCTGCATTCTGCAATTCTTCACCGGCAGCATTCTTTTCTGTACAAGCTGTGGCACAATCACCGCTGCCAGTGCATAGAGCTGTTTTGTCAGTTCTTCATCCGTTTGTCCGTTTGCCGCAATGGCTGCCAAAGTTCATCATAGAGCTTCTGATACTGTAAATATTCGCGGTATTCTACCAGACTTTCCGTTTCTTCCATCTGCCTTTTTAAGTGTTCTTCCTGTTCCTTAAAATATGCCCGCTTCTTCTCATTTGCAGCAATCAGTTCTTCCATTCCCGCAAGGGAAGCCTGTTCTGTAAGCACCTCTGCAGTCTGGATCATGCGCTGCTGTTTTAATAATTCTTCCTGTAAATGAAGCAGTTCGTCCTTCTGCTTTTCTTCCTGCGCGCGGTATCCCGACAGATTTTGTCTGCACTGCATAAGCAGCTTTAACAGCTGTCCCCGCAGATTTCCCTTTTCTTCATATAAAGAGCGGTATCCCAGAATATACTCTGAAAAAGCATCGAGCAGCTCCATCTGTTTATCATAATTGGTAATCTGTGCATTTTTCTTTGACAGTCTGGCAAGCGTATCCTTAATATCAAGCAGTGTCTGTGCCATCTGACCTTCGTCATTGCCCACTGCCAGCTTATTGTGGAAAGATTTCTGAATAATTTCTTCTATTAATAAATCCTCTACAACTTTACGGCTTGTCTTATAATTGGTTTCAAAATATGTTCTTACATGTCCTTCGGTCTTATTGATGCCGCGGATAATTTCCCATTCGCTCTCATACAGCCCATACTTGCTGATAAAACTCTGATATTCGCCCTTTCGGTCAAATATTTTACCGAAACGTGGAAATCATTATGTTCAAGCTCCCGCAGATACTGCTTTAAACCATTATAAGTAATGCGCTCCCTTTTTGTCAGCGGCAGATTTTAATATCGTTTCACCAAACTCCCGGTAAAAATACAGTAGTTAAAATATTCCACGCTGGCATTGTCACGTCCCGCCGGTGCTTCTTCTGCCGCAGAAAACGCCCGGATATGCCGTCCGCTTCCGTGCCGTCTGCTTCCGTATCCTTTGCCTTTCTTGCGCAGAATCCCGTTGTCATATATTTATAGCCGTCGTTGTTAGCGGTATCTAACTTCCATTCAATCAATGAGTGGATCACTGTATTGCCGCCGCCCGGACGGAACAGCTTTTCAACCGGCTGTTTTCATCAAGCGTACAGTTCGGAATCACATTTTGAAGCAGCAGCAGCATTAAAAGACTCTTTCCGCCGCCGTTTGCAAGGTCATAAATCGTGTTACGGCAGTGAAAACGCATCATAAAGTCATCGTAATACTGCGTACCGAAATTGTATTTTACATTGTTTACACGGATTCTGTTAATCTGCGGCATGTTCGTCCCTCTCCTCTCCTGACTGGTCTAACAATTCCATGATTCTTCCTCTGGATTCGTCAAAATAATTTTCAACAACTGCGCGGAAACGGTCTGTCGGATAGTACCGCTCCTGATTGTCACTTAATAACTGCTGGCTGACTAAAGTTGCAGACCAGCTTTACAAAACCGACTTGGAATTCTTCGCCGCCCTTAATTCCGACAATTCCACGGTTGCCGCCGGCAGGCTGTCCCAGCTTAACGCAAGGCTGCGGAAGCTGTTTTCCTCAATTTCACTTAAAACAAAGCCGTTTTTCTTATCCACAATGCCTGCCGTTGTATCGTCCACCTTGCGGACAATGTCTTCCACGCGGACAAATTCGGCATACGTTGCACTGATGGTATCCGTATAAAACTCCATAATAATATTATAGATGATAAAATACGCCAGATAGAGTTCGCCGTTGGTACGCAGTCCCAGCTCCCGGCGCAGCGCTTCATTGCTGTAGCCAAACAGGCTGCCGTGCGCTTTGGCGCGGCAAACAGCGAATTATTATATTCATAAACCGAAAGTTCCATTTTCTTTAACGACAACAATACCATATCATACACTTCCGGGTTGGTACTGTATTCCTGATACAGGGCAGCATTTGTCCCCTGCTCGCTTACCGTTTCCCCCGCCGCCAGTTTTGCGGATATTTCCAGTGCCTTTTCTATATTTCTGCTTTCCATTACTTTGTTCCCTTCCGTTCAAACACCAGTTCAGACTGTTCCATTGGCTGTTCGTCCTGCGCTCCTGCGGTTTTGGCGTAATCGTAAAATGTACCGGTTCACGGTCTGCAAATGCGCCGCTTAAAATGTCATCGAGAAACTCTCGTTTTCCGTCTGACCGCCGATGACATACTCCTGTTTCTGACACAGGTTGACAAAAGGAATAGTAATCCGCATTTTTAAAATATCCGGCGAATACATTCTGCTCATTGCCGCGCCAAATTCCGAAAGCGTAAACGTATCTCTCTTTTCAAATGCCGCCAGCAGATTATTCATTAAAATGTATAGTTTTACGAATACGCTGATCTTCCATTTCATCTGCAAACTGAATTTCCTGCGGCGGTTCTTCTTCTACTTTCTCCGCCGCTTCTGCTGCTTGCTGGCTTCACGGTCAGTGCCTCGTCAAGTGAATCCAGCGTAAACCGCTTCTTTATATGCGGCAGTAATACCGGTGACAAAGCTGTTCTAACAATCCATTGTCGCTGCGGATTAAATCTGTCAGAAGCGCCCCAAAATGGATATGGCTTCTTAACCGTCCGAGTTTTGCCCGCTTCACGGCTTCTTCTGTCATCTGCTGCATCTGTGTACATGCCGATAAAGCTGTCCGTGCCTTGTCATGGCTATCTGTAACTGGCTGTCCAGCTCGTAAATCTCCTTTAAAGTACGGTAATAGCTCTCCGACTGTACCGGTTCGGCTTCCATCTTTGCAAGCGCACCCTCGATAAAATCTTTATTTTTCTTAAACAGCTTTTCTTCTTCATCAAACCAGCGCATACCCGTATGGACAAAATCTTCATACGCTTCAATCCCGCAAAGACATCTTTGCCGAGCAATTCCATAATCTCATTTTTCTGCGCTGTAGGCGTGCCACTTCTTCATTAATCCGCACAATCACATCTTTGCCGCCCTGAAATTCTGTGCCTGTATCATTTTTTCTAAGAGCAGCTGCTGCACACTGATTCTGCTTTCTTCTTTAATTTCTTTCGTATCCAGATAGAATTCAATTGCATCGGAACTGATGGAATACCATACCGTATGGTCACGGATGGCACTTTCCAGTACCTTGATACGTGAAATACATTTTTTCTTTTCAATAGGATCATAATATGGAAATGTAAACGGTCTGCCTTCATTTTTAATTTTATCAAAAATGTAATCGGCAAGTTCTTTGTATTCCTGTGCTGAAAGATTCAGCCCAAAGTCCCGTTTGAGCAATGATGTAATAAAGTCCAGATATTCCGGGTAAGTGACGTCCTTTTCTTTAAAGTTATTCTCCTCAATAAAAGCGCAGAATCCCCATGACAATATATCCCATGTCCAGCATTTCATATCTGCCTTCCTGAAACTGAAAGGATACATCCATCAGCTTAAAAAGGATAATATTTTTTGAGATTGAGCATACGCTCTTTGTGTTCTGTAATAATATCGTTTAACATAGTATCCTACAATTCCGTTCTGCCGTCCAATGCACGCAGCAGTGTCACTTCGTCGATATATTCAAATCGCCGCCAACCGGCACCGCTTGCAATGCGGGTTACTTTAATGCCTGTCGGCTTAATCAGGCGGCTGATATACATCGCTGTCGTTTCACCTTCAAGACTTGAATTGGTTGCAATGATGACTTCCTGCACATCGCCTTCGAGCCGTTTCATCAGTTCCTTTAACTTAATATCGGACGGACCGATGCCAAGCATCGGGCTGATTGCGCCGTGCAGTACATGATAGACACCCTCATACTTTCCGGTCTTTCATATGCCGCCATATCGCGTGTCTGTTCCACCACCATAATCGTACTGTGGTCGCGCTTTTCATTGGCACAGATCGGGCAGATTTCATCATCTGTCAGCGTAAAACATTCTTTACAGTATTTAATATGCGCTTTGGCATCCGTCATGGCAGATGCCAGTCCCTCAACTTCTTCTTTGGCATATTTATAATGTGAAATGCCGGCGCTGGGCGCTTTCCAACCCCTGGTAATCTCGACAGCTGTTCTATTAACTTGTTCATATGACCGCTGTAAATGTCCATTAGAACAGGCCTCCTGTCAGTCCTGAAAGTCCTCCGGTAATCTTAGACATCTGCGCCTGTGATTCTTCTTCACTTGCGGAGTGCTTCGTTGGTTGCTGCCATAATTAAATCTTCTAACATTTCTACATCATCCGGATCTACGGCTTCCGGGTCAATCTTGACCTTTGTAACCTCTCTTTTACCGGTAACGGTTACTTCTACAACACCGCCGCCTGCTGCCGAATTCCTTTGGCTTCCAGCTCTGCCTGCTGTGTTTCCATCTGCTTCTGCATTTTCTGTGCCTGCTTCATCAGATTGTTCATGTTGCGGCATACCTCCGGAAATCCACCTCTTTTTGCCATTAGATATATTCCTCCTTATCATCTACTTCTATTTCCATATTAACGGATTCTCTGATATCTGTAAATCGATTTTGAAAATCTTCTCCATCCTGTAGCTTTGTAACAATCAGATTCACATGGATTCCTGTCCGCTCCTCAATGAGCGCAACCAGTTCTGCCTTGTCATCTTCCCTTGAAAACAGCTCATAGGCTGTCGGGGAGACGTCATCAGTTCCAGACTCTGCCCATCCTCTGCAAGCGTTACATGTGAATTTAATAAATGGGTGCGCTTTAGCGGTTCTTCAATCGAATGGACAATGGAGTCCCACTGCTTTGCCAGCTGCTTAATATCCTCCGGCATTGCCTCTATTACGCGCTTTTGTACCGGCTGGGGCACTGCCATGCCTGCTGCATAGCCGCTGGCATTGCCTGCCGCACCCGCTATATCTGCCATACCGCTTATGCCCTGTGTACCTGCCGCAAACGGAGTACCTGCCGCCACGCCGTTTTTTAACGCTTCCATGGCTTCCTGCATTTCCTGCTCAAGCAGGGTGATGCGGCTTATCACATCACCCATATCCTGCCGCTGTTCCATCGCCGGACGCGTCAGCTTAATAAGTGTCACTTCGACTTTAATACGCTTCTGTGTTGAGAATTTCAGCTCATTTGCCAGCTCCGACAGCACGCGGATATAGCGCATAAGTGTATCGACATCGACCTGTTTACTGTCTTTTTTTAACTGCTCTAAATTATCTGCCGAAACATCGATAATGTCTTCCGCCTTCGCTTCATCATCCGTTGTCTTTACAAGCAGCAGATTTCTTAAATACCATACAAAGTCACTGACAAACTGTCCTAAATCCCTGCCCTGCATAATAATCTGTTCTAAAAGCTGCATGCACGCATACGTATCCGCCTTTAAAATGTACGACAGCATTTCGGCAAATACCGCCGTGTCCACCGCACCAAGCACCTCTAACACATTTTCATACTTTAAATCCTGTCCGAGGTAAAAGGCGATGCACTGGTCTAACAGACTTAACGCATCTCGCATGGAACCGTCCGCCGCCTTGGCAACATACCGGATTGCCTTTTCTTCGACATTGATATGTTCCGCTTCCATCAGCTGCGATAACCGCCCTGCAATCGTTTCAATAGAAATGCGGTGGAAATCATAGCGCTGGCAGCGCGACAGAATCGTAACCGGTATCTTATGTGCCTCCGTTGTCGCCAGAATAAAAATAACGTATGCAGGCGGTTCTTCCAGTGTTTTTAACAGTGCATTAAATGCCCCTATGGAAAGCATATGCACTTCATCGATGATATAAACCTTATACCTGCCCTCCGTCGGTGAATACTGGACTTCGTCACGGATTTCACGAATATTGTCAACACCGTTATTCGATGCGGCATCGATTTCAATGACATTCATGGAACGCCCTTCGGCAATCGCCTTACAGGTCGGACATTCCCCGCACGGACTGCCGTCCACCGGATGCTCGCAGTTGACCGCCTTTGCAAAAATCTTTGCCACGGTTGTCTTACCGGTTCCGCGCGTTCCGCAGAAAAGGTACGCATGCCCGATTCTGTCTGCCCGTATCTGATTTTTTAATGTTGTAACAATATGTTCCTGTCCTTTGACATCTTCAAATTCCAAAGGACGCCATTTTCTATATAATGCCTGATATGCCATATTTTCTCTCATTCTGCCGCCACGGACGGCGCTTTTCTAAAAATACCGCTGCGAACTGCTTTTACTTTATAAATGTAAAAAAAGCCACCACATACTATGTGTTACACGTAATATGTGTTACATATAATATGTGCTGACGAAAACAATTCTCATCATAAAACCGCGCACCGGACGTCGTACAGCTGTCCACAGACGTTACCGGTACAGTTAGCTCGGCCCAGGCACCCTTCCGGCACACAGGAGGTTTCACTTAATGCTGCTTCATTCCTGACCTGACATGGTTCATGAATTCCTGTTGCGAAAGACCCAGACGTCAACACCACTTATACCGGGCAGCTCTACAGAAAACTGCCCTCGGCCCGATATCACCCCTGCTATAGCGGATTGCAGGTACAAGGCGCCGCTAATGCCCCGGCTGCGCGGTTCTTTGATTATACCTTTTATGGCCCGGATTGTCAAGATTGTCAACCCTTTAACTCTTTTAAATACGCCATGAAATTTTCTTTATTTTCAAGCGCTGTTGTCGTCGGACGTCCAAGGTCCTCTCTTGCACCAATAGAACATTTCACTTCAATCAGGCTTAATTCGCTGCGGTTTTTCGCTGCCTTTAAAGCCTCATCAAGTGCTTCAAACGTATCTACGGATACTGCATTCGGATAGCCGCATGATTTTGCCACACCAATCCAGTCAATATTACCGCCGACAGTCGGCATGCCGCCAACCGTTTCGTGTGCGCCGTTATTAATCAGAACGTGCACCATATTTTTGGCGCATTCGCTCCGAGCAGTGCCATAGCTCCCATGTGCATCAGCACGGCACCATCACCGTCGATACACCAGATTTTTGTATCCGGCATACTTTCTGCAACACCGAGTGCAATTGATGAGCTGTGTCCCATGGAACCGACTGTCAGGAAATCATATTTATGGCTCATCTTCTTTGCTTCACGGATTTCAAATAACTCACGGCTTGCCTTTCCTGTTGTGGAAATCACCGGGTCTTCTCCGGAAACGTCTGTAATATGGCGGATAATATCTTCACGCATCATCGTATTGTCATTTTATAAACAACTTTTTCATCATAAGAGAGCGCACCCTTGCGGATTACAAAGGCAGCATCTTTTCCCTGTGCAAGCACAGTTTTAAAGTCATCCATGGCAGCTTTTAATTCTTCTTCTGTAGTTTCTTTTCCCACGATAAATGGCTTGATATCCATATCTTCAAGCAGTTTTATCGTTACTTCCTGATAAATGTGCTGCGGCTCGTCATGAACCCCGGTTCTCCTCTCCAGCCCACAACAAAATCATCGGAATTGCATACACTTTGTCGTTTAAAAGTGATGCCACCGGATTGATAATATTTCCTTCGCCGGAATTCTGCATATAGACAACCGGCACCTTTCCTGTTGCCAGATGGTATCCTGCCGCCAGCGCCGCCGCATTTCCTTCATTTGCGGCAATCACATGATGTCGGGAATCTATCCCATATGTATTTATTAAATAGTTGCACAGTGCTTTTAACTGTGAATCCGGTACACCTGCATAAAACTCTGCACCGATAATTTCAACAAACTTCTGAACCTGCATTTTTATCTCCATTCTGATACAGACCTATTCTGCCTGCATTTTTCCAATACCTCACGGTAGCTTTCATCAATCACTGCCAGCTCTGCCACAGAGTCAATTTCAACAATCTGCTCTTTTTCAACCGGATGAATGTCAAGGTTTAACTTATCTAACTGCCGGTCTACAATTTCATCCCAGTATAAGCCCTCATAACCCGGCTTTTCATATGCTGCATCAATGGCATCGCGGATAACTGCCGCATCTGCTTTCTTAAAATAGGAAACGCCGACCATGTTATAACGGTCTGTCCCTTCTTTTCCGACACGTGTAATACGTTCTCCATCCCAGTCAAACACCCAGTCATCGGAAAAACCCGGAACCATTTTGCCATAATAGCAGGAACGTGAAAGTTCTGCATCAAAAATAGATAAATCCGAAATATACAAATCCGCTTCACAGATAAAGCAGTCTGCCGTTCCCATAACTTTTCTTGCCGCATGAATAGACGAAATATTGTTAATCGTTTCAAATTCCGTATTTTCAATCAGTTCCACGTTGTCATATTTTTCTGCCAGATATGCAAACTGCTCTTTTTTGTATCCAACAACAACGTAAATCTTTGATACGTTTCTGCGTTCCAGCCCCTTCATAATCGTTTCAATCATTGATGTGCCGTGTACCTTTACAAGCGGCTTCGGCGTAACATCGGTCAGCGGGCGCATGCGTGTACCCATGCCCGCCGCCATTAAAATTGCGATTTCCATTTCCTTTATCCTTTCAAAAAAGCTTACAGTTCATCAATTAATGTCAGAATCTGCTTAATCGGCATTAAACGGCTGTCCACTTCTTTTGCACGATGATACTTTAAAATATCCTTGGCAGTCTGTTCCATCGCTGGGAATGCACTTCTTGTCAGCTGGTTTGCGTAAATAACGATATTAACACCGTGTTCTGCCAGTTCTGCTTCCGTAATTGTATTAAATGAAGACGGAACAACCACAATTGGTGTTTCCTTATCCTCTGCACGGAATTTATCGCAGAATTCCAGAATTTCTGCCGGATCCTTCTTACGGCTGTGAATCATAATGCCATCAGCGCCTGCATCACGGAACGCTCTGGCTCTGTTTAACGCATCCTCCATACCCTGCTCTAAAATCAGACTCTCAATACGCGCAATAATCATAAAGTCATCTGTCAGCTGTACCTTCTTGCCTGCGGCAATCTTGGCGCTGAAATTCTCAATTGTATCCTGTGTCTGTGCTACTTCCGTACCAAACAGGGAGTTTTTCTTTAAACCGGTCTTATCTTCGATAATAATGGCTGAAACACCCATACGTTCGAGTGTGCGCACAAGATATACAAAATGCTCTGTCAGTCCGCCTGTATCTCCGTCAAAAATAATCGGCTTTGTTGTAACTTCCATGACATCATCGATTGTTCTGCATCTTGAAGTCATGTCTACCAGTTCAATATCCGGCTTTCCTTTCGCAGTTGAATCGCAGAGGGAACTAATCCACATTGCATCAAACTGGTCAAATTCACCATCATTTTCCACAACTGTCTTTTCCGCAATCAGACCGGTTAAACCGCTGTGTACTTCAATCGTCTTTACAATCGGACGCATTTTAATGAGCTGTCTTAAACGTTTTCTTCTGAATTCCGGCATCGCCAGTTTTTCTTTTAAGCGGTCATCAACACGCTTTACATTTTCATTATAAGTATACGGCACTTCGATTAATTCGCCGCCGTTCTTTTCTAATACTTCAATGACATTGGCACGGATTGCCGCTTCCGGACCTTCTTTCCAGTTGTCACCGTGAATGACATAATCCGGCTTTACTTCTTCAATAATCTTATCATACATAATATCATGCTGGATTACGACTTCACTGACACCTTCCAGATTCTTAAACAATGCCACTCTTTCTTCAAAACCGATCGTCGGGAAACGGTTGTAGCGGATCATTGCCTCATCACTTAAAATACCGACAACCAGTTCGCCATATTCTTTTGCTTTGTTGATAATGTTTAAATGTCCCTCATGAATCACATCGGTACAAAAACATGCGTATACTTTTTCATCTGTTTCTCTCTTCTTTCTATTAATCATTATATACAACCGGAATCGCAATATTGTAATGTTCCAGTGCCTCACGGAATACCTTGAAAATGCCGTGATGTCGTCCTCGTCAATCGCACCTAAAGCGCACAGACGGAAGGTGTTCGTTGTAGAAATCTTACCCGGATAAATCGTATATCCACGCTCATAACAGTAATCATGAACCTTCTCAAAATCCCAGTTCGGGTCGTCCGGATAAATCGGCGATACTACAAGACCTGCCTGCCATTCTCTCTTAACGGCATCTTTAAATCCCAGCTCGTCCAGTCCTTTGTGGATTGCATTAAAGACGCGGGTATGTCTTGCCCACTTGGCTTCTTCGCCTTCCGCAAAATACTCTTTTAATGCCTGTATTGTTGCATAAATTGTCTGTACCGGCGGTGTAAAATGCATTTCTCCTGTTTTTTCAAAGAAATGGTACTGTAAATACAGATTACAGTAATACGAACGCTTCGGATAGTCTTTTGAAGCTTCGATAATGTCTTTTCTTCCTATTATAAAGGAAAGACCTGTCATCGCCATCAGTCCCTTTTGTGCCGATGCCATACAGAAATCGATATTGTCTTTCTGCACATCAATCGGGCGCATTGCCAGTGTGGAGGTCGTATCAACGATAAATACCGCACCGAATTCGTGTGCCAATGCACCGATTTCACGGATTGGATTTAAAATACCGGTTCCTGTTTCATTGTGTGTGGTGTATACCAGCGCAATGTCCGGATTTTCTTCCAGTGTCTTTCGTACCACATCCAAATCAGGACGTTCCAGTACCGGGAACTGCAGATTGATATGCGGCAGTCCGTAATATTCACAAATTTCCACGGCACGGGTGCTATATGCGCCGTTGTTGACTACCAGCACCTTTTATCTGCCGGAAGCAGTGAATTCAAACACACATCAATGTTTAATGTACCTGAACCACAGAATAAAACTGATGTATACTGCTGTGGGTCTGCATGTACCGTCTTTAATAAATCTGCGCGTAAATCCTTCATCATAGAAGCAAATTCTTTTCACGCGGACAGATATCCGGTACAACCTGTGCCATTTTACCGTATCGGTCGTTGTCGACGGTCCGGCATTCAGCAAAATATTTCTTTTAATATTCATTGTCTTACTCCTTTGTAAAAGCATTTTACATAAGTAATATATAGGTGATTTTGAATCGTACATTTTATTATACATCAGTTTTATTAAATGTATATAAATTTTTTAATACGTTCTGCATAGACGGCGGCTTCCTTTTCAATATCCTTACAGGACAAAATCTCTCCGGGGTCATTTGCCGTGAGCATCCGGATTGCATGGGCAGGAAGCGCAAAGCCTTTGTTAAAATGAAGGGAGCTAATCAGCTGTTCCGCTAAGATATCCGAACCGCTGTAGCCGGATACGACAATGGAAAACAGCAGCTTGTCCTTAAAATCGACCTTCCGGTACAATGCGGTCAGACGGTTGATAAATGCCATAATATTTGCGCTGACCGAGTCGTTGTAATTTGGACTGAGTATCATGAGCGCATCACTTTCAAGCAGTGCCGGATAGACCTGTTCCACCATGACACCACCGTAAAAACACGAACCCTTTTCACTGTAATGCAGGCAGACCTCAAACGGACAGCCAAGACAGTCTGCAACTTCCCCGTTTCTTAGATTGATTTCACGGATTACAATTTTATCTTCGGTAAGGAACTTGCGTACCAGCTTCCAGAATAAACAGGTATTGCTCTTTTGTTTATTACCCGCATAAATGCACAGCAGGCGTGCCGGTCGGTCTGTGTGCGCCGGAGTACGCCCGTCTGCGTATTCCAGTGCATGACAGACTGCCTCTCCTGCATTGGCAAAAAAAGCTTCTTTTAATGAAAGGTTTCTGTGCATTGCATTTTTTGTCTGGTTTTTTAACGAGCCGGTTGCCTCTGCAAAGGTGTGTCCCGGCAGCATACAGCCTGCGCGGTTTAGTGAAAATGCGATTTTTTTCGCCATGTTTTTTGTATACAGTTCATTTTCCCCGTCAACCAGAATTGCCCCTGTACAGCCCAAAAGACAGTCCGTATGATAATCCATTTCCTTTAAAATGGCATAAAGCCGCAGATTAATCCCCGAACGGTCAAGATGCACCGCAAACACAATGCAGCTGCCCGGCCTTTTTTGCGTTTCGCACCAGTATAGAAAGTCTTTCTCATCACGCAGAATAACTGCCGCTTCCGTATCCTTTTTATCACCGGATACTTTTTTTGCATTTTGCAGTACCGTATCAATCAGCTGTCCGTATCTTTCCGGTACGGCGCCTTCTATCGGACAGACCACTGCCAGCATTTGTTTCACCTCTTTTCCTTTCTGTCTGTTAGCTTACAGTTACGCCCTTTTACTACCGGTTTCTTATTACAAATCTTTTATCAGCAGTTATCACTGATTTCTTCCAGTTCACGGTAGGCGGACCGGATCCGTTCATAGAGCTGTCCCGGCAGTTCCTGACACTCTGTTTCCAGCCCTTCTTTCGTGTACTTATTTTTACAGCCGAAATAGATTTCATGCAGTGCGACCGAGCCGTAGTGGTCTGCGCCCCGCATGGTCAGCAGAATGGAAATGGCGGCAGATGAAAGCGCCGGTGCAATATATGGCTTAAAGCCCAGCGCGCGCACGCTTAGATTTGCCTCTGCCGCCAGCTTTGAAAGTTCTCTTGATTCTTTGTCGTGATACTGCGTAATACTGTCTGCAACCACCAGACTTTTTCCATGCGGTCCGAAAACCCGCCCTTCTGTTAAAAATAATCCATATTTCCCCGGATTTTTCTTTGCATAATACACCGCCCGCGCATTCATCACCCCCAGTCCGTAGCCCTGCACCTGCTCTAAATGCAGTCCGTTGTCATCAAATGCACCGGATTCATTGCAGTTTGATATCTGCCACGCCGCATTGCACAGCGGTTCAACCGGGTCTGAAACCACGGCAAAAAGTCCGTCATATCCACAAGCCCGCGCTTTTTTTGCATAGATTTCCACAATACTGCGGTTGGCTTTCAGCTGCTGCATGCGTACATCCTGCACTGCCGTACCGACCGGCGGCACGCCTTTGGTTGCACAAAAAATAAAAACATCACAGTCAAACAGTTCATCTTCCTTTAAAAGGACGACTTTAGGAAGCACATCATATGCCCACGGATAACAAATCTGGTTACATTCTGCCTCGTACCGCCTCATCCGGTTTTCATCTAAATCTATAATTCCTATAGTTTCAATCACATCACCACCGAGCAGCTTTAACCCCATAAGGGTTGTAGCGCCAACATCGCCGAGTGCCGCGATGTGAACCCTTAATTTTTTCCCCTCATACACCCAGCGCGGATTTTTAAAAGGATGTTTTCCTTTTTCACTGCGCAGTTTTCTTTCTGTTCCAAGCTGATTTAGATTGTTCATAGTCTTCTCCATTCTGCGGATTTTTTAGTCCACAAGATTTTTTAAATGTTTAAGCCGGATAATGTCATTTTCAATGTATTCTGATGCCGGGACATTTAAATCCAGCGTGACATGACTGCCTACGTCCACGCAGTACGGGTCTTTAACTGCCTCGCCAAGCCGTCCCAGTGTCAGATTTCTGCCAAACCCCTTCTGGTATTCTGCCTCCAGCACACGCAGGATTTTCTGTGTATTTAAAAGACAGGTGAGCGAGAGATTGTTAAACTGCTGCCAGCCAAGCTCCGGCAAAAACTGCGGAATAACATAGGGCAGTATCTGATTAATTGCCGGAAGCAGTCCCGTCCGGCTTTTTTGTGTCTGCTCAATCATATCCCCGCCAAGAAACGGATACAGGGTCGATTCCTGAAACCATGCTTTGACATTGGGAATATAATAAATGCTTTCCACAGGAAGCTTTAACATACTCGACAAATCCGTTCCGTGGCCGGACAGAATCCCGACAACAAGCCGTTCTACCGGCACGCCGCTTTTTTTTAACATCGGGTAGAGCTTTTTAATGCGGTCGCCCTTGTGCAGAATGTCGTCTGCTAAAATCACCGGTCTTTTAAAGGATTTGATTGTTTCAATCTGTGTCGGAAGCGGCGAATAGTTCGGATATTCTTCAATCCGTGAAGCCGATGCATCCCTTGTATACACCTTTTCCGTATAAATGGCTTTGGTCACGGTATTGGGTACAACGACATCTCTTAAAATTTTACCGAACGGCACACACATTTTTTTACCCAGCACACGTTTTGCCCCCTGCTGTGCCGGTACATGGTTTTCAAAGGTAATGAGGTCCATCATCTGCTGGTTCATGTGCTGTGCATCAAATGATATCACCAGATTACCCGGATATAACTCCTTCATGGCATCCAAAAGCGCACGACCTGTTTCAAGCAGTACCTTTCTGACACGCGGATTCCTGTCAAACGGCGCTTTTAACACGGTGGATACATTCTGAATCAGCACCAGCGGATACGTCATATCCACAAGATAGCGGTCTTTATTTTTCACGCCGGAAGGCATTTTTAAAAAGCCGAAGCGGTAAAGCAGTTTTTCCATTTCCATATCCATTTCCCGTTCTTCATTCTCAAATCGGCAGGCAATATGGGTAAATCCAAGCTTTAAGCACGCGGCAATCGTTTCCGTCACGGCAAGCTGTATCCACTCATAAATCTTTTCATCACGAAGCCCTGCAACTCCTGTAATCACCGCCAGTCTGCCCGCCGCATTTTTACGGAGATAATGCACTGCGGCTTCGTCCTGAAATTCTTCATAAAACCGGTCGGATAACACTTCATGATAGCCGACGGCGGCAAGCACTTCGCCGTTTCCCATGCTGCGCCGGACAATCATCTGCTCTGCACCGCTTTTGTGTGCAAAAACCCCGGCATTACCAAAAAAAAGATACCGGTTTTCTGAAAGCTTTTCTCCAAGCGGCTCTGCTTCTGCCACAAAGGCTTTTGTAAGCTGTAATTCCTTATACTGCGGCTCACGAAGATAAATTCCATACTCATAGATAAACCGCTGGCACAGTGGGTCAATCAGATTGGAAATATCCCGTCCGCGGTCAATATTTTCCCGTATTTTAGAAGAACTGACATCATCTAATTCACTGCCCAGCTCCAGTTTTATCGTGTCCTCATACAGGTTTTGTGCAATCAGCAGATTTTCATCGAGCGCATTTTTATCCTTTGACGTTTTTCTTGTAAAGACAATGTGATTGCAGTGATGAATGGAATCCATGACCGGCGGTGCCTGATATGCCGATGCGTGCGCAATCACATCCATCCCCGTGACAATATAGACCGGGCGGCCGTTAAACAGTGTTTTTAATTTTTTCAAATCGGACGAATTGGCTATATTTACCGGACAGTTGTCAGGAAAAAGATAGACCGAGCCGATATCTGCCGTTGACATTTTCGCAATACGGCGGCGGATTAAGCGCGGCTGTGTCTTTTTCGACCATGAAAATTCGTCAATTGCAAGATATACCTCAAACCCGGCTTTCCGCACAGCTTCTACAATGCCTTTATGCCCTGATGAAAACGGGTCAAATGTCCCCGGAAAAAATGCCACTTTCGATATCTGCGGTATTTCAAACCTGCCGTATGTAAATTCGTATGCCGTAATAAACCGGTACAGATAACTAAGCGCCGATGCCCGGTTGTAAAATGATAATGCATCCCTGGACTGCTCTCCCACCGCACTCATCAGATGTTTTGCGATATAAGAAAAATAGGCACACTTTTCATCCGGCGCCAGCTTTTCACTGCCAAACAGTTCGTGTCCGATAATATTAAGGGCTTCAATACTGATAGATTCCTTAAAATGCACCAGACCTTTCATCAAATATCCAAGCAATACTTTTTTGCGCTGTTCATAAGCCTCCGGTGCTTTATCACGCCCCCGGTAACTGCCGTAATTTTCAAGAATCGTCCCAATCGTATGCAGGGTGTATACTGCTGCTTTTTCACTCGTTCCGTTTACCCTTTTATAAAAGGTATCCTCTATGAGTTCATCAAGCTCCTGCGGCTGTAAGTACAAAACCATGCGGCCAAGATAATGCGGAATAAATTTTGCATACTGATAATCTCCCGAATCCAGGCTTTCCGTCAGTTCAATCACCATTTCATTACACTGGTCAGAAGAAATATTACACATGATTTTTACAAGCAGTTCGCCTGCTTTTTCACGCACTGTCAGGCGCTGGCTCGCCGACATCAGACTGCAAAGGTGCGTGGCAATACGAACCGTCCGCGCTTCCTGCGGATATTGTTCAATCACCTGTTCCATCATCGCGATATTAATCTGTTTCATGGTTGCACCCGCCGCTACTTTCAAATCGTCAAGAAACATTTTGGAAAGCAGTTCTTCTTCCCTGTCTGCAATGCACCGGACTGCAAAAATACCATTTCTTTGCAGTCCCAGAAGCTGTGCCAGACGGTCACGTAAAAATACCAGCTGTATACAATCCGTTTCCCGCTCCAATAAAAAGCACTGATTTATATAGGAAGAAAGACATTGATAAGAAACACCGTCTTGTGCCATTTTGTAATATAGCTGTAAACTATTCATCTGCCTTGCACGGCTGTCCCATTCCCGGCAGGATATTGTAAAATCACAGATTGTACGGATATCTTTATTGTCCATTTCCGCATAATCCAAAGCCTTTGCCGTATCGAGCAGCAAAAATGTGTTCCACGCATCATAATCGGTTTTTTGATAAAACGGCAGTAATACCTGCCTGTAGATTTCACGGTCTGCCTGCTGTGATAAAGCCATAAGGGTATGAACAATCCGCCGCAGTGAGTATCCCTGCCATTTCCGGTGCTGTTCGGTCACCTGATAGTCCGGATATAAAATGGTTTCAACCGTTTTCTGTAAAAGATATGCCGCAGAAATATCATCGGACGGAAGTTCTACGTCTTTGGGCAGTTCTTTGCGGTATGCCCTGTCATAATTGGCAGTCATCTGTCCGATTAAATGTGCTGACTGCCTCCGGATATCCACTTCACCGTGCATAAGCTGTTCAAATAAAAAACGAAGTGCAAGGTGTGTCTGTTCATGGGTCAGATACGTAAAATACTCCTGCAATACATTCATATACGCGCGCAGATTTCTCCAGTTTTTCTCCCCGCGGGCGGCTTCCAAAAGATTGCGCAGGGACATTTCACCGGTAAGCCGTTCCATAACGTAAATATTGTGGTCAATCGCCAGATACTTCATGTTGTCTACGATTTCCTGCGGTGTCATTAACACATAGTCTTCCTGTTGTGTGCAGGACGGTTCTTCCGAACGAAAATCAATATTGACACCCAGATGCACCATATATTCTTCAAAATCCTTTAACCGCGCATAAACCAGACGGTAACGGTTCTTTTTTTTCATCTACATTGTCCAGTTTGGAAAGAATGACATCAAAAGAATCTTTTAAAGAATAAAACAGACCTGTTCTGCACCGGAAGCTGTCCGGATACTTTTACACGAAAATCCGCATAAATCAGAATTAAATTTTCAATTGACAAATCTTCAAGCTCTAAATCCCATGTTGAATGATTGGCTGCAATATGACCGATGACCGGCATATGAAACCTTTGGTGTAGCGGTCGGTATAATAATAGTGCAGATACGGAACGCGCGCGGCTTCTTCTTTACGGCACCCGAATTTGCCGATATCATGAAGGGCGGCAGCGGCTGACATCAGCATTAAATCCACCGGCTTTCCAAGCATTTTTAACTGTCTTGCAACGTGCATTGCCACATAGTGGACCCTGCCACATGCCCCAGCGTGTCAAACGGTGTGATTTCCGCCGCAATCCGCATAAACTCCATGATATACTGATTCTCAAGGCACTTTAAAAGATTGCGTACTCTGCCGCCGTTTCCTGCCGTGTTCCAAGACTTTCTTCTTCTGCCGTAACCAGTTTAAAATACCGTGTCCGCTTAAACGGTCCGGTCTGTTCCTCACATTTTAAAATGCTCTTAAAATACGGCAGAACAACAGCATTTTCTGCTTTACTGCATCAGACGGTTCTTCTGTAAAATTACACGGAAACATCACATGACGGCACCATTCATAAACCGCCTGCAACAGCTCTTTACCTGTCATGTGAATTTCACTGCAAAGCTTCTTTTCACAGTATTGCATCAGCTTCCGGCAGCTTACCTGTTCCGAACGGATTAAAAGTGCATCATATGCTTCTTCTAAACGACAGCCTGCAAGAACCGATAAAATTTCTTCCTTTGTCATCTGCACCTGATTTAAAAATCAATTTCGGTAAGCATTTGTATGCATTTATCCTTAAATTCCAAGTAATCTGCCTTCATCTGAATTCTCCTGTGTATTTTATGATTTTCGACGATTTCCGGTTTTAAAAGTCTTTTTAGAAAATACCCTCGTCAAGCATGGCTTCCGCAACTTTTAAAAATCCTGCAATATTCGCGCCTGCAATGAGGTTTCCGTCCATGCCGTATTTCTTTGCCGCACTGTCGATGTTGTTAAAAATATTCTTCATAATCTTTTAACTTTTCATCAACCTCTTCTTCCGTCCATGAAAGCTTCATGGCATTCTGGCTCATTTCAAGGGCAGATACGGCAACACCGCCTGCATTAACTGCCTTTGACGGTGCAATCATAAATCCTGCTTTTTGCAGTTCTTCAACGGCTTCTGCTTTGGTCGGCATGTTGGCAACTTCGATTAAAAGCTTTGATGTACCCTCCTCTATCATGCGCTTTGCATCTTCCAATCCGATTTCGTTCTGTGTTGCACAAGGCATATACACATCTGCCTTTACACGTCCCCACGGTTTCTCGCCGGCATGGAATTCCACACCGAATCTGTCGGCATAATCTTCACAACGGTCACGCAGGGAACCTCTCATTTCTACCATATAATCCACTTTTTCCCCGCTGATGCCGTCTTTATCATAAATGTATCCGTCCGGTCCTGAAATAGAAACGACTTTTGCGCCCAGTTCATTTAATTTCTTTGCAACACCCCATGACACATTGCCGAAGCCCGATAATGCAAATGTTGTACCGGCAAGCTTCTTTCCGACAGATTCAAATAATTCTTCCGTAAAGTAAACAGCGCCATAACCGGTTGCTTCATTTCTTCCAAGACTGCCGCCGTAAGGAATGCCCTTGCCGGATAACGCACCGTTTTTATAACCGCCGACAATTCTTTTATACATACCGAACATATAACCGATTTCTTTGGAACCGCAGCCGATGTCGCCTGCCGGACAGTCCGTATCCGGTCCGATGTATCTGTAAAGCTCTGTCATAAAGGACTGACAGAACCGCATAATCTCGCCGTCTGATTTCCCCTTTGGATTGAAATCACTGCCGCCCTTGCCGCCGCCGATTGGCAGTCCTGTCAGTGAATTTTTAAAAGTCTGTTCAAAACCTAAAAATTTGATAATACTCTGATTGACACTGGGATGAAGTCTGATTCCGCCCTTGTACGGACCGATTGCACTGTTAAACTGTGCGCGGAAGCCTCTGTTTACCTGAACCTTTCCTGCATCGTCCACCCACGGTACGCGAAAGGAAACGATTCGTTCCGGCTCACACATACGCTCTAAAATCGCATTTTTTTCATAACGGTCATCTGCTTCTACAACCGGTCTTAAAGATTCCAATACTTCTGTCACTGCCTGGATAAACTCCGGCTCATTACTGTTTTTTTCAGATACTTCCTTGATTACTTCATCTACATATGCCATCAGACATTACCTCCGAAACCTAAATTTTTTTAATCCTGCACGATGCCCGTCGGCAACCCCGTGCTTTCACAAAATGAAAAAGCCGTTTCCGAAAACACTGCGTATGTTAGACTTGTCAAAAAAAGAAGTCAATAACCTTTTCTTTGTTTGTTCGATAATTTTTTCTTTTTAAATTTTTCCTTAATTTGTGAAAGGTTTGGAAACTCAAATTTAATGAAAATAAATCCATGTTTGTGAACATCCGGCACATCCCCCGTATTTGGTTAAGTTTTCTAAAGTTTTTCTTCTTTGTTTTCTTTACTTTCTGCCGGTTATTGTTTAATAAAATTAAGGGAATTTATGGGCGGTTTTGCGCGTTTTTTCTGTATCAATAAGACAATCTTAAAATCCGAACCGGATTTTTGAAATTTTTGAAAAAAAGGATTGCATTTTAAAAAGCGCTGATGTATTATCATTACATCGACATGTAGTATTCAATACTACATGTGATTATTTTAAATACCAGTGCATATAATATTTTATAATGTATATGTCAAAACATAAAAATATCAGGACATGCCGAACACGAAAAATCCAATAAAATAATGGAAATACAGTGTACTCGGAGATTGGAGGAAATTATGAAACATTTTAAATTAAAAGACCCCGGAAGTGCCATTACTCATTTTATCGGTATGCTGATGGCAATGTTTGCCGCAACACCGCTGATTCTGCGTGCCATGCGCGCTCCGGATACCGTTCATGTCATTTCTTTAAGTATTTTTATTGTGAGCATGATTCTGCTGTATGCGGCAAGCACAACTTATCACACTTTTGATTTGTCTGAACGCACGAATAAAATTTTAAAGAAACTCGACCACTGCATGATTTTTGTACTGATTGCCGGTTCTTATACGCCAATCTGCCTGATTGTTCTGCATGGCCGCACAGGGCTTATGCTGATGGCACTGGTCTGGAGCATTGCGATTCTTGGCATTATTTTTAAGCTTTGCTGGGTTACATGTCCGAAATGGGTTTCTTCTGTGTTATACATTGCCATGGGCTGGGTCTGTGTCCTTGCATTTACACAGATTTTAAATTCCCTGCCTGCTGCCGCATTTAACTGGCTGCTTGCGGGCGGTATTATTTATACGGTGGGCGGTATTATTTACGCATTAAAGCTTCCGATTTTTAACGCACATCACAAATACTTCGGTTCACACGAAATTTTTCATCTGTTTGTTATGGCAGGCAGCATCTGCCATTTTATTATGATGTTTGAATATGTTGCGGTTCTTCCGCTGGCTTAAAACAAAAAAGAATGATATACGTTTTTTGAGAATTCTCATAATTTCCGTATATCATTCTTTTTATTTTATTCCGCTGTTTATCTGAATTTTATTTCAGCTTTAAACCTCTACATGTCCGTTTACAACATTCCATGTTCCATACTGGTTATCTGCCGGTCCATTGTACGTCAAATCCAATGCACCGTTTCTGATATACCACCAGCCATAATCATTTAATTTTTCACCAATCATCACTGCCAGCAGGACGACTGCCATAACCACAAGCAGGACTTCCCTGTAATACAAAAAGAAATCAAACACATATCCATTGTAATTTTCAAAGACATCTGCCTGCGCATCTGTCAGTTTCCAGATTCTTAAATACGAAATCCACGGAATCACCATTGCAAATACCGCAATCATCCACGCGAATACACGCTTGTACCCCGGTACACTTTTATTTTTCATTATGCTTTCTCCTTTAAGTTTCTTATTGATTTATTATCCATGTTCCTTTTCTTTTCGTTTTATTATACCCGCCCGCAATCCCCTTTTACAAGTCCCACGCTGCATATTCCGTCTGTCTTTTTACAAATCTGCTTTCTCGTACAGGCAGCGTAACAAAAGGAGGCTTCCGACTGTTATGTCTGAAACCTCCCACAATCTATAATACAAGCGCCCGCGTACCTTTATCTACCCACTTAAATTCCATTCCTGCCATATGGCTGATTTTATTGCTTTGCTTTTTGTGTGAATTTTAAAGGCGCTTTATTTTCTTATCCTTTGCATACTAGTCTTCAAAATACGCCGCCGGGTCTACCGGTTCGCCGTCCTTTGTCAGCATAAAATACAGATTCGGGCCTTCTTCTACATAATATGCTGTCGGGTCGGATACTGTTCCCAAAAGCTGTCCTGCCACAACCGTGTCGCCTTTTTTTACCACCACATTATCTATCAGTCCATACGTTGTCACATAACCGTCACCGATTGCTACTGCCACGGTATTTCCCGTTTCTTCACTGTAAGTTACGGATTCCACAACGCCGTCTGCTGCCACACCGACATTGGTTCCCGCTTCTGCCGCAATGCTGACTGCCGGATTACATTTATACATTCCAAGTGTTTTAAAATAAATGGTCGTATCCATGCTGTATTTTAAAACAATATCGCCGGTTACTGGCCACATCAGCGTATCACTTTCATCAAAAGAGTACGCCGCAGCCGGATTTGCCTTGGCAGAAGTCTTTGCCGCCTGTGATTCCTGCGATTCCTCTGCCGTGTCTGTTCCTTGTGCTTCCTTACCGGTTGTGATATTTTCCTGCGCGGCAGAAAGTCCTTCTGCCTTTGCACCGGCATTGGCAGCTTCTGCATCATCACTGCCGTCTGTCTTTTCCGGCACCTGTAAAATGTCAGAATATTCCTGTGTTACATCTTCTGTCCGAAGTGCTACATTATCCTGTCCAGATTCATTTAAGTTGACGATATTTTCCTGATTTTCTTTTCGTCCGGAATTGACCGCCACCGAATAAATTCCGTATCCAAGTGTCAGAATAATAGCAAATGATATGATTGTGCCAAAGACTTTTTCTTTATTCAGTTTGAATCCACTGTCTTTCATATGAACCTCCATTCCTTTTTCCGCCAGATATCTGACTGACCTTTGATGTTAATATGATTGCCAGTTTTCATCAAACTATACGTCTGATTACTGTGAAACAATGGTAATTCCACTGTAAAATGCCTTTAAAATCTGCTCGTAAGAACTGCCTTGTTTTGCCATAAAATCTGCGGTATAAAGGCTTACACCCATACCATCACCTAAGCCTTTTGTCGTAATTTTAATCTTGCCGTTACTGTTTTCAATCGTCATTGCCGCAGACGATAAACCCAGAATTTTTGCAAATTCCGTTCCGCTCATAATGACATTGCCTGCCTGTATTTTGGTCACATAACCGCTGTCGGTTTTCGACACAATCTGAATATCCTGAAACGGCGCTTCTTCATGCAGCCCTGCCTGCTCATAGCCGCTTTTTATCTTTTTGACAAAGTCTTTATATGTAAATGTTTCTACTCTTAAATAATCTGTGCTTTTAATATCCTCCGGGCAGTCCACCGCCGCAAGATATGCATATTTTTCTTCTGAAATCTCACTCCCGGACAACGTCTTTCCGGCACTGACTGCTGTATATTTTGCCTCAATATATGTATTCTGATACATCAAAACACTGCTGCCGGTTGATGCCACACAGTCTGCAATCAACGCATAATTACTTTCATAATTTTCCTGCCATGATGCCTTCATCTGCTTTTCGGTGAAAAATTCCAGACCAAGGCTTGTACTGTCCGCCTGCATCGCTGCTCCCATCACCCGGTAAATATCGGTACGCACCATGACACTTTCCGCTTTTAATACTTCAATTTCCTGCGATTTGTCAAACCGTGCCGCAAGCACCATCACAATAAACTGATTCAAATCCACCGCCTGCGTGGCATTTTTATACTGAATAATGACTTTCCTGCCCTGTATTACGCTTTCCGACACATTCTGCTCAATTCTGCCTGTCACGGTGGCTGTTACGGCATACGGCACAAACAGGTCTATGAGAATCACTACTGTCAGTACGGCGGCTTTATTTCTTAAAAAAATTCTTGTCCGGTTCATCGCGTTTTCCATCTCTTTCCGTAAACCTTTTAAGGTCTGCTATAACAGTTTATGAAAGAAATCAAAAAAAATGTACAGACAGCCGGGAAAGATTTACTTTTCCGGACTGCCTGCACAATTCCGTTTATAATCATTTTTATATCCGGTCACTGACCTGCATGATTTATCAACACTTCCATTTAGTTCATCGGAACGTGGACTTTCTTTAACTTCCAGATATCAGATACATATTCTTCAATCGTTCTGTCGGATGAGAACTTACCTGCATTGGCAACATTTAACATCACGGATTTCGCCCAGCCTGCGCTGTTCTTATAACGGGCATCAATCTGTTTCTGTGCTTCTGTATAAGAACGGAAATCTTTTAAGATAAAGTACGTATCTGCACGTCTTCCGCCCTGGTTACTCAGCAGTGAATTGTAAATATCACGGAACATCTCAGGGTCTTCCGGTGAATATTTACCGTTAATCAGCTCTGTTAAAATCTCACGGACCGCCTGATCATTGTTAAAGATTTCCATCGGGTCATAGCCGCCTTCATTCTCATAGCGGATAACTTCATCTGAACTCAGACCAAAAATCACTGCATTTTCAATGCCGACTTCCTGAACGATTTCAACATTGGCACCGTCCATTGTTCCGAGTGTCATCGCACCGTTTAACATAAACTTCATGTTACCCGTACCGGAAGCCTCCTTAGAAGCCGTTGAAATCTGCTCGCTGACATCGGCTGCCGCAAAGATGATTTCACCATTGGATACACGGTAGTTTTCAATAAATACAACCTTAATCTTTCCGTTGATGGAAGCATCGTTGTTAATCACATCTGCCACATTGTTAATCAACTTAATCGTAAGCTTCGCAATCCTGTATCCGGCGGCTGCCTTTGCGCCGAAAATAAATGTTCTCGGTGTCATATCCATATCCGGATTTTTCTTTAATTCATTATACAGATACATTACATGCAGAATATTCAGCAGCTGGCGCTTGTATTCATGCAGACGCTTTACCTGTACGTCAAAGATGGAATCCGGGTCTACATCAATGCCGTTATGCTCTTTGATATATTTTGCCAGACGGACCTTGTTCTTTCTCTTAATCTGCATAAATTCCTGCTGTGCCTTTTCATCATCCACATACGGAAGCAGCTTCTTTAACTGCGGCAGGTCTGTTACCCATGCATCGCCAATCTTATCCGTAATCCATGCGGATAACAACGGATTGCCGTGTAAGAGAAATCTTCTCTGTGTAATACCGTTGGTCTTATTGTTAAACTTCTGCGGCATCATTTCATAGAAATCCTTTAATTCCTGCTTTTCAAGAATCTCTGTATGGAGCTTAGCAACACCGTTTACAGAGTAGCCTGCGCAGATTGCAAGGTGTGCCATTTTGACCTGTCCGTCATAAATGATTGCCATCTTGCGGATTTTTTCCTGGTCGCCCGGATATTTTGCCTTGATTTCTTCAACAAATCTTCTGTTGATTTCTTCAACAATCTGATAAATTCTAGGAAGCAGTCTTGAGAACAGCTCTAACGGCCATTTTTCAAGCGCTTCTGACATAATCGTATGGTTGGTATATGCAACGGTCTTTGTCGTTACGTCCCATGCTTCATCCCACTCTAAGCCTTCTTCATCCATAAGGATACGCATCAGTTCCGCAACCGCAACGGTCGGGTGGGTATCATTTAACTGGAATGTAACTTTTTCATAAAGCTTTCTGCAGTCGTCGTGGTGCTTCTTATACTGGTCTACCGCTCTCTGGACGCTGGCTGACACGAAGAAATACTGCTGTTTTAAACGCAGCTCCTTACCTGCATAATGGTTATCATTCGGATAAAGCACTTCGACAATATTCTTTGCAAGGTTTTCTTCCTCAATCGCCTTCTGGTAATCACCCTTATCAAAAGAGTTCAGATTAAAGGTATTGACCGGCTCTGCATCCCAGATTCTTAATGTATTCACGGTATTGTTGCCGTAGCCGACTACCGGAAGGTCATACGGTACTGCAATGACAGAACGGTAATCTTCCTGTACAAACATATCTCTGCCGGTCTTTTCATCACGGTAAGAACGTACATAGCCGCCGAATTTTACTTCATAACGATATTCGTCACGCTTAATTTCAAATGGATTACCGTCTTTTAACCAGTTATCCGGCACTTCAATCTGATAGCCGTCCTTAATCTCCTGCTTAAACATACCGTATCTGTAACGGATGCCACAGCCGTATGCCGGATATTCCAGTGTCGCTAAAGAATCCAAAAAGCACGCTGCAAGACGTCCCAGACCACCGTTACCAAGTGCTGCATCCGGTTCCTGATCTTCAATCACATTAATATCAATGCCAAGCTCTGCAAGCACTTCTTTAATCTCATCGTATGCCATAAGGTTAATCATGTTGTTGCCGAGCGCACGGCCCATCAGAAATTCCATAGACATATAGCAGACAATTTTAACATCCTGCTTTTCATATTCCTTGTGGGTTGCAATCCATTTATCAATGATAATATTCTTCACAGAATACGCAACTGCCTGAAACTTCTGCTGATCATCACATTCATCGATATTCTTACGATACAGAAGCTTACAATTATCCTTGATATCCTTTTTAAATTCCTCTTTGTTAAAAGTATTTGTTCTAACCATCTGCGTCCCTCCGCTCACAAAAAGTTTCTGTCTTTTCTTTAAGAAAGTAATAATATACCAATAATTATACACTGCGAACCAGATTTATGCAACATCAGTATCTTTTTTGCTTTCCTATGAATTCCATCTTATTTTCTTGTCAGTTCGTAGTACACAATACTGCCCTGCAACAGTTTTACTTCTTTACGCTCGCCGATTTCATAATACGGCGCAAGCTTTGCCAGATGCTCCTCCTCATGGACATTTATCATGTACGGGTTTACAATCAGTACCGCCTTATCCTTTCCCTCTGATACCATTTTGGAAGAAAAATATTTTACTTCATTATAGAATTCCATTTCCTGTGTATTTTCATTCTCATAAAAAACTCTCTTTTTCGTTTTTTCATCCCAGTTTAAGTAATAAAACGGAAGATTGCCGCAAATAAATGAACCGTTGCTGTCCGGGATATAAATATCCGTTGTATCCGGGTGGTAATCCACATCTGCAAGCACTTTATCATATGCCTTGTCAATATACGTATACTGCGTATTATAAATGAGGTAATCCCCGTAATAAATGCTGTTGATATCGCTGACCTTTCCCGTAAAACAAAGCGTTGTATTTCCGGTATCCAGCTTTAAAAACAACCCTCTTGTCACCGGGTCAACCGTAAATACGCACTCACCGGCAAGTAAAACGCCAAATACTGCCGTCACTGCCATGCCTGCATATTTTTTCTTTAAAAATGTGCTTTCCGGCAATTCTGCCGCAAAAAGCGCCATACAATAAAAAAATATCAGATACAGCAAAACATCACCCGCTACATTATATCTTGCCACCGATGCCGTAATATACAGACATGAAAACGATAAAAATGCAACAAATGCTCCGGCGATACCGCAGATTTTACACGATGCCTGAATTTTTTTCCTGCCTTTTACTTTTAAAATAAACCACCACGCAACCGCAATGACAATACCGGCTGTCAGTATCCAATTGAAATTTAACAAAAACTGTTGTTTTAATTTAACTGCCACAAATGCCGGCTGAAAGCCCAGACAATTCTCTCCTGTGCTGTCCCAGCGCAGTCCCGGTTCTTCATTTCCGTTTTGTGTCCACGTTGCAATACCACCGATAAACTTTGTATAATACAGCTGTAACAGTGTCACTGCAAGAATTGCATATAACTTTACATCTTTAAAAATTGCTTTTACGGCATGGCTTCTCTTTTCTGCAATATGCTGGATAAAAATGCCAAACACCAGTCCGCCGACCAGCACCAGTCCTGTTTCTTTCGTCTGAAAGCACAGAAGCGAAAAAAACGCCGCAAGAACCGCCTTGTCATACACATAGCTGTATAACAGAAATATAAAAAATACCGCCAGTGCATAGTCCGGATTAAAATACATGGTCATACCGAAAAACAGTGGTGAAAATGACAGTAAAAATGTACACACCGCTGCTTTTCCTTCTGTAACCTGCGGTAGGATTTTTAAGAATATGCGGTACACACACCACAGCGCCAGTGCCGTCAGAATCAGGCTGGTCAGTGTAACACCGATGACTTCCTGTGAAAAAGCAAGTTCTCCCGGCAGATATACAAGGCAGAATCCCAGTGTCGGATGTCCGCACAGCGCATAATTTTCCACGAACTCTTTAAAACCCGTATATTCAAAATGATGTGTTCCGAGAATCAGCCGATAATAATATTCTCCCGAATCCCAGCGCGGAAGCTGTGAAAGCAGCGGTACACGGCATAAAACTGCAATAAAAATAAGAATCAGTACCCACTTATGCGTATTGAAAAATTGTCGTATATTTTGCAGCGAAGCATTTTCCATACACAGATTTAACAGATATTCTGTGATAAAATAAGCCGCAGCGAAAAAAATCATTGCCAGATAGAAAATACTCCGGCTGTCTGCTGCCACCATATACAGCTTATAAAGTCCGGTTGCCAGACAGAATGTCATCGGAACAATACAGACAACCGCAATCTGACCTGCGTATTTTTTCAGATACCGGCACACCAGAGCAATCAGCACTGCTGTCACTGCCATTGCCGCTATCAGGATACAAAGTGGTCTTTTACCTCTCCATTCCAGTATATAGCCGCCGTAAATCAACGATGTCACCAGCATCAGCAGCACTGCCGCCACTGCATGATACACTTTTTTTAGAAACTCCATATTCATCTCCATTCTTTCTTTACGCTTAAAACACAAATTGCATCAGGCATATTTTTGAAATAACCTGATGCAATTTGTCCGTTGCAGTACTGTGCAGTGTTACACTAAATTCTCTCTACGCCCAGTGTTACCTGCTCACCATTAATATTCCATTCTTTTGTAAAGCCTTTTGCTTCTCCCTCTGTAATGTCTTCTGCCAGAACAATCTTTGTAATCTGTGCTGCATTTTTGTCAATCAGTGCAGAAATCTTGTCATTTCCGCTGACCGTTACATGAATCTTATCCATTACTTCAAATCCTGCATCCTTACGCATGGTCTGAATCTTGCTGATGACTTCACGGATAAAGCCTTCTTCTAAGAGTTCCGGTGTTAAATTCGTATCCATAACAACCGTAATGCCCTTATCGGAGCTTGCCACAAAGCCTTCCTGCTGTGTCATTTCAATTAACAGATCTGCCTTTTCAAGCTGGATATCCTGTCCGTTTACCTGTAAGGTGATAAATCCGACCTTATTTAACTCATCCATTGCAGCATTGCCGTCAAGTTCACCAAGCTGCTTTCTGATTTCACCTAAGAACTTGCCGTACTTCGGTCCGAGTGTCTTTAACTGCGGCTTAAATGTGTAAGAAGTGAAATCTCTGACATCGTCCTTGTATTCAACTTTCTTTACATTTAATTCGTCTGCGATAATATCGGTAAAGAAATCATCCAGCTTCCACGGCGCTTTAATGAACATCTGTCCGATTGGCTGTCTGTTCTTGATATTGGTTGCGTTACGGCATGCACGTCCGATAACAACGGCATTTAATACGTCTTCCATATTGTCTTCAAGCTGCTTGTCAATCCATTCCTTATGAACTTCCGGGAAGTCACACAGATGAACGCTGATTGGCGCATTTTTATCAATGCTGCATACAAGATTTCTGTAAATGCTTTCTGTCATAAACGGAATCATCGGTGCGGCTGTCTTACACAGCGTAACCAGTGTTGTATACAATGTCATGTATGCATTAATCTTATCCTGTTCCATGCCCTTTGCCCAGAAACGTTCACGGCAGCGTCTTACATACCAGTTAGAAAGCTCGTCTACAAAGTCTTCCAACACTCTGGCTGTTTCCGTAATCTTATAATTTTCAAGATTGTTGTCCACTTCTTTGACAACCGTATTTAACTTGGAAAGAATCCACTTATCCATAACCGGAAGCTTATCGTATTCCAGTGTATATTTTGTTGCATCAAAATTATCAATATTTGCATACAATACGAAGAACGCATACGTATTCCAGATGGTTCCCATGAACTTTCTCTGACCTTCCGTTACTGCCTTGTCGTGGAAACGGTTTGGCAGCCACGGAGCGGAATTTTCATAGAAATACCAGCGGATTGCATCTGCGCCGTGTGTCTGTAACGCATCAAACGGGTCTACGGCATTTCCCTTGGACTTACTCATCTTCTGTCCGTCTGCATCCTGGACGTGTCCTAAAACGATAACATTTTCATAAGGTGCTTTGTTAAACAGCAGCGTTGAAATCGCAAGCAGTGAGTAGAACCAGCCTCGTGTCTGGTCTACGGCTTCGGAAATAAATTTTGCCGGGAACTGCTGTTCAAAAATTTCCTTATTTTCAAACGGATAGTGGTGCTGTGCAAACGGCATTGAACCGGAGTCAAACCAGCAGTCGATAACTTCCGGCACACGTTTCATCGTACCCCGGCACTTCGGACACTTGCAGGTTACCGCATCAATATACGGTCTGTGTAATTCGATATCGTCCGGGCAGTTGTCGGATTTTTCTTTTAATTCCTCAATGCTTCCGATAGACATCATTTCTCCGCAGTCTTCACACTGCCAGATATTGAGCGGCGTACCCCAGTATCTGTTTCTTGAAATACCCCAGTCCTGAACATTTTCAAGCCATGCACCGAAACGTCCCTTACCGATTGTTTCAGGAATCCAGTTGATGGTGTTGTTGTTGCGGATTAAGTCATCCTTTACTTCTGTCATCTTGATAAACCATGATTCTCTTGCATAGTAAATCAGCGGTGTATCACATCTCCAGCAGAACGGATAATCATGTTCAAACTTCGGCGCATCAAATAACTTGCCTTCCTTGTCTAAATCCTTTAATACTTCCGGGTCTGCCTTCTTTACAAATAATCCGGCATATGGTGTTTCTTCTGTCAATTCACCCTTACCGTCTACGAACTGTACAAACGGAAGGTCATATTTTCTGCCGACCTTGGCATCGTCTTCACCGAATGCAGGGGCGATATGAACGATACCGGTACCGTCTGACATCGTAACATACGTATCACAGGTTACAAAATGTCCTTTCTTATGCTGCTTTTCGGCAACTTCAGCCGCACATGCATATAACGGTTCGTATTCCTTGTATTCTAAATCTTTACCTGTATATTTTTCAAGAACTTCGTAGTCAACACCTGCGCCGCTTCCGAGTTCCTTACCTTCTTCAGCCTGAACGCCTGCCACAGTCTGACCTGCCTTAACAGCCAGTCCGCCAAGTACCTTGTCAAGCAGGGCTTCTGCCATATAATAGGTATAACCGTCTGCCGCTTTTACCTTGACATAAGTTTCTTCCGGATTAACACAGAGCGCAACGTTTGACGGAAGTGTCCACGGTGTTGTTGTCCATGCAAGAAAATACGCATCTTCTCCCTTTACCTTGAAACGTACGACTGCAGAACGTTCCTTGACATTTTTATAACCCTGCGCTACTTCGTGTGAAGACAGCGGTGTACCGCAGCGTGGGCAGTAAGGTACAATCTTAAAGCCCTTGTATAACAGACCCTTGTCCCAGATCTGCTTTAAAGCCCACCATTCTGATTCAATAAAGTTATTATCATAGGTAACATACGGATGTTCCATATCTGCCCAGAAACCAACGGTTGATGAGAAATCTTCCCACATACCCTTGTACTTCCAGACACTTTCCTTACAATGCTTGATAAAAGGTTCCAGACCGTATTCTTCAATCTGTTCCTTGCCGTCTAAGCCTAACATCTTTTCAACTTCAAGTTCTACCGGCAGTCCGTGTGTATCCCATCCTGCCTTACGAGGAACCATATAGCCTTTCATTGTACGGTATCTTGGAATCATATCCTTAATAACACGTGTCAGCACGTGTCCGATATGCGGCTTTCCGTTTGCAGTAGGCGGTCCGTCATAAAATGTGTACACTTCACCTTTTCTGCGGTTGTCTATACTTTTCCGGAAAATGTCATTATCCTTCCAGAACTTTTCTACTTCTTTTTCTCTTTCTACGAACTTCATATCCGGTGATACTTTTTCGTAAACCATATTGATACTTCCTTTCCTGCCCTCCGGCAAATAACTTCTATTTATAAACTACTGATTTTTGAGGTTTTGCACATTCCCGCGCCGAGCGCGGTCGTCTGCGGCAAACTGCAACTTCGCGCGAGTGCGCATCATCGGCACGTAGTGCCTTTTGTGTAATATTACACAAAAAACCTCCGCCGTAATACGGCGGAGGGTAAAATCATTCGTTCTATCCAAAATCCAAAACCAATTACGACATACCAGCATATGCGTCCCCTGTAACGGTGGGATTACCGTCCTCATTTACTTACAGGTTTCCTGCTTTCAGTTTGGATGCTTGGAAGTGATGTTCAGATAAATTCTACTTGCACCGGCTCTCACCCTCCCGGCTCGCTTTTGCGTTCAAAGATATCCTACTGTCTTCGTCATAGCATTTAGGTTCATTTTATAAGAGATTATGGTTCTTGTCAAGAATTTTACGCTAATTATTTGGTTATAAAAAATTCAGTTGTAGAGATTGAAAATACTGGCTATAATGATAATAAAGAAATAAATGTAAAAAGTACATTCTTGTTTTTAGAATATAGAATTTTTAAAAGCAAAGATATAGAAGCATAGAGAAAGGTCGTGATATAATGGTAACTACAGAATCTGTAACTATTAACGTTCCAACAGAAATGGCAAAATATTTGATAACAATGAATCCGGAAGCTGAACTTACCAGAAATGCGTTACTACTATACCCATATATATTAAATCAAACGATATCTCATGGTCGTGCAGCTGAAATTCTTGGTATTAGAAAATCAGAACTGATTGATTTGTATGATACATTAGGCTATTCTTATTTTGATATGACAATGGATGACTTAGACGATGAACTGAATACTTTCAGACAGTTAAAAAAGAAGGAGGCTGCCATATGATTGTTGTATCAGATACAACACCGCTTATATCGCTTCTTAAAATCAATCGTTTGGATTTGTTAGAAAAATTGTTTGGAGAAGTATTTATTCCACAGGCGGTATTCAACGAACTGACAGCTGATGAACGTTTTCAATTAGAAGCCGAACAAATCCGTCAAAAGAAATTCATTTCCATAAAACCTGTAAATGTTCCACAATCTGTATCTTAAAAAGAGCAACGGGACTTGACCTCGGCGAGAGTGAAGCCATTGTTCTGACCGATGAGTTAAAAGAATGTATCACCGGATTGCAGCACGCAGGACGTCATATCGGACAGCGGCATTATCAAATGCTGTTAAACCGACTGAAAGATTAAAACAGACTTTGGGTAATAAAATCCAAAGTCTGTTTTTTAGGTTTTAGATTGAAATTTACGGAATGTGATTTAAGCTGTTTCCAATCAAAATTTCTTTGTTCCTTCAATTATTATACTCGCAGTCTTCCGCTTGAAACTTCTTCACAGAATTCATCAACACTGCCCTTAAAACCAACATTTCTAATCTGACGAATCAGCTCCTCCTCCATATGACCATAGAATGGATAACGGTGGTCGGCACTTCCGATTACAGGTGTCATATAATCACCGAATTCCGCACTGAGCACTTCATCCCAGCTTGCCGGAGCATTTACACTAAAGTGCTCAAACGGCATTTTAATAACTGAATTAAAACATTCTTTATGCATTTTGTAGCTTTCTTTTTCAATCCAAAATTGAAATTCGGTAACATAATCGGCTTCCTCTTTATAACATAATGCAGATATGCTATCTATAATTTTCCATATCTGGTTTTCAACCTCTGCAACCGTTGCCTTTAATTCAATTTTTACATTGCACAGATTACCAAACGCTGTTAAACATTCTATTAAGGAATTTGTTTTTCGCAAATCATCCCATTTTTCAAGTATGAGCATACCTGCTTTTATGATTTCTTTCTGGGCAGTTACAAATTCTGGGTCCCTTGATAAATAATCCACCGGAAAAATATCAATACCTGCCCGCTGATACGGAAAACCGTGAAAATATTTCATATAATCGTTAAAATCCCACAGTTCCTCATCTGCGATTACTCTTAATTGTGGTACAAAAGCGGCCGTCTGCAAACGTGGTGAATCTGATACATTCCTGCCACAACAAATCCGTGTGGCAGTTCCTTCGGAAGTATTTTTATTAACTCATTATATTCCTCTCTCATAAGACATATATCAATATCGTCATCCCACGGAATCATTCCTTTATGTCTTACGGCGCCAAGCAGGGTTCCCCAATCTGCAAAATATCTTAATTTATTTTTTCTGCATACATCCGCTACAACCTGAAATACTTCCATTTGAGCCGCCCATGCCCGTTTCATCATAGATGTAATCTCAAATCCTTCTCTTACTTCTGCTTTAAAAAATCATCATCAAATTTCATATATTACCCGTGTATGATAATCAGAAAGTAAACCATCATACATTTCCTCCCCTTTGATATCGTGATTCAACACGATTCAGATGTCTTTATGATAACACAAAAACATCTGAATTTGGAAAATATTTTATGCTTCCAGCCTTTTACTGATTTTAGCAAAATCAATTTTAAGTTCCCCGTTATAAATTCCACAGGAATCTTATCCTGAAATCCGAAAATACTGACCGTATCTTCCGCATCATCATTCTGTGCAAATGTATAGACAATCACTTTCATATCCTTCGGGTCAATCATCCAGTATTCACGGACGCCTGCGTTGGCATATTTATAGGTCTTAACACCAATATCCTTTCTTCTTGTGGACTTTGACAAAACCTCTGCCACAAAATCCGGTGCGCCGTAAATACACCGGTTAATATCCTTGCTTCTGTCACACAGGATAATCACATCCGGCTCCACCATCGTCTTATCATCACAGTCGAGCTGGACATCGACCGGCGCTATATAAGTCATACAACTGCCTTCTTTTCCCTCGATAAATTTCTCAATCTGATAGCACATCTGCAATGCAATAATCTGATGTAGAGTTGTCGGTGCTGTCATTTCATAAAGGACACCGTCAATCAGTTCATATCTTTTATCCTCCGGCAGTGCATAATAATCTTCAAGCGTATATTCCCCCTGCTTCTTCTGTCCGTACGGTACTACCGTTTCACAAACCCTGTCCGACTGATTTACCCCAGCATCCGCCCCATACTGCCGAGACTCCATATACAGCCCCTTTGTGCTTTCCGCGGCTTTGGGCGGATTTTCCGGCTTTAACACGCGTTCCAGCGCCTGAAGCGTTTCGTATCTTGGCGACTTTGTAACACCTGTGAATATCTTCTGAATCGTGCCTTTGGGAATTCCCGTAAGCTGTGACAGCCGGTCATACGAATAACCGTACTGCTGTTTATAATACTGCATCTGTGATAAATTCATGGCAATCGTCCTTTCTATCGGTAATACAAAACGGATACAATATGATACAAATTTATTATGTATCATATTATATCCGTTTGTCAAGAATGGACTGCCGTAAATATTATTTCCCATTGATATCATTATAATAGAACTGTAACAGCCCCACTCGTGCTTTCGTCCCCGTTTTTTCATTTAAGCTGGCAATATGGCGGTAAAATGCCGCTCGCGACATGCCAATCTCATGTGCAATCTCCTGTGCAGTTTTATCCGAGGTCACAAGTGCCTGCAAAACCTCCCGTTCCCGCGGTGTCAGCCCGTACTTCCCGCAAAATGTCGCAAATGAATCGTCAGAATCCGGGCAACGCTCCGTATCAATGCCGGTATCATCAGCCGCCACACGGTCATTTTCATCGGTATTCCCCACAGATAACGGCTGTTCTTCCTGTTCCCCGGCTTTCTTTTCTTTCACCGGACTTTGATACAGGAACAGCAGAATGCTGATTACCACAAACAGCACAACGGCAGCAATCATCATATAATATCCGTTTCCCATTCCAAACCGCGTCGTAATAAATGCCGTAATCAGCGCACAAAAATTATTCACCGCACGCCCCATGCCTGCCCAGCAGCCGGGGCGTTTCATTTCCGGTGCTATTTCCATAAATCCCGCCGTGAAATATACGGAAAAAAAGCCCGCCGACAGGTAAAATACGACCAGTCCCACAATAAACGGCATTCCAAGCATCATACTCATCATACAGATTGTCGATAACATCATCACGCAGTACATCACCATGTGCATATACCGCGATTCTCGGATGTCATACAGCATGCCTGCCGCAAGTCCGCTCACGGCAAGCAGAAGTCGCGGCCAATGTCCGACGTCCGCACTGCCCTCTGCATGAACCAGCGTGACCGCATTATCCAGCTCCGCAAATATAAATGTCATAAAAAATACGATTGCCGCCAGTAAAATGCCCTGACACGCTTTTCTGTGACTTGTATACGCTCTTGCGCATACACCGCTCTACCACTGTCTTTCTTTCCATTTGAATCCACACTCAAATATTCTTTCGTTTCAAGTGACGCATTTTCATCTTCCCGCAGGCGCACCGCCCTTTCATGAAAAAGCAGTCCCACTGCCGCAATGACAAATACCGCCGTTTCCGTCACTTTATCTTTTAAAACCGGTGGTCTAAAACTGTAAGCAGATGCCAAGCGCATAAGCAATTCCCGCAGGCACCGCAAGTCCTTTTCCTGCCTGCTTTTGCAGTACCATATCCATATGGACTGCACTGCCTGTCATGCCAAGCACAAAATAAAAGACAGCCGCTTAACAGCAGCACACCGTAATTTTATGCAGACATATTATCATAATAGAAACGGTGCAAAGCACTCCCGCCGCCCTTCTAACAGCACTCGATATCTGCGGTGTCCTGCATTTCTTATCCGCTCCGGTAACATTCCATATGCCAGAAATCCCATGGCACTGACCCCAGCACGTAGCTTTGCGCCCGCACAACGCCGGTGGAATCCGTCACTGCCGCCATGATTGTCAAATAAGTATTCCAGCCCCAAAAGACAAAAGAATACACCCAGTCTTACAATCGCCGTCCATACCGTCTTTTCTTTTAACTGTGCAAACATTTCGTTTCCCTGCTTTCTTCATATAATAAAGAACAATACGCTGTTTCCCAGCTCTTTGCTTTCTAAGAATTAAAACAAAACAGGAGCATCGACAGCCAGTACGATTACTGCCTGAAAATACTCCTGCCGTCTGTTTTATTTTAAAAATTATCTCTGTACATCAAAGGAAGCATTGTTCATCAGACTCTTAATCTGTGCAACACTTGTAATATTCGTATCGCCGCGGATAGAATGTTTCATTACGGAAGAAGCCACTGCGAAGTTGACAACATCTTCCGGATCCATATTTTCCATCAACGCATAAATCAGACCTGATGAGAACGCATCGCCGCCGCCGACACGGTCAACGATATCGAAATTAATGGTCTTGCTTTCGTAAGTCTCCCCATTGGTATAGAAGAATGCCTTTAAGGAGTTGTTGCTTCCTGAATGGACATAGCGGACTGTTCTTGCAATCGCCTTCATATGGTACTGCTTATCAATCGCCTTAAATACCCTATCCATATCTTTAAATGAAGGGTCCATGGTCAGACCGTCTTTTACATCTGTTCCGTCTTCATTGTATACATGAATCGGCTCAATACCGATTAATACATCTACATATGGAAGATACTTGCTTAATACATCTCTTGCCGTTCCAAAAGACCAGAGTGTACTTCTGAAATTCGGGTCAAAGCTGACTGTCAATCCCAGCTTCTTTGCAACCTTTACCGCCTTATCAATCATACGACGGCAGTTGTAAGAAAGCGCCGGTGTGATACCGCTTAAATGCAGCCAGTCATAATCCTTTAATATATCTTCAAAGTCAACATCACTATAATCATATTCTGCAAATGCGGAGTTTCCTCTGTCATAAATAACCTGGGAAGCTCTTACGGCAACACCTTCCTCAAGGTAATACAGACCCATTCTTCCGTCTGCCTTGATAATGTGCTTTGTATGTACATCATTTGCCTTTAAGTAATTAATCGTAGACTTTCCTAAATCGGTATTCGGAAGTACCGTAAAAATGTACTGTCTACGCCAAGATTTGCCAATGATACTGCAACATTTGCTTCCGCACCGCCATAATTTACGATAAAATCATGTGTTGTAACAATTTTTTCATAATTCGGCGGAGATAATCTTAACATCAGTTCTCCAATTGCTATAAATTTCATGTTGTCTCCTTCTCTGTATTTTCACAGTCGTATAAACGCTAATACTACAAAATAATCATACTACGGATTGCACTAAAATGCAAACATAAATCTTGCTGTCTTTTATCTGCCTGCCAATCCGCCAAGCACAACCCATAACAGCGGATTTACGGACACACTGCCGTCTGTAATGCCCTCAAAAATGCAGAATCCGATAACGGCTGTCACCGCCGCGTCAGCATACCTTTTCATGCTTCCCCTCATTTTCTATTTTTGTTGCATATTATCTGCGTGTAAGCTATAATAAACTTACGAAATTTTCACACGGAACAGGATTTAAGAGGTACATAATATGGATACATTTGCAACACTCAATTCCATTTTGGTAAAGCTTTTCAACGACATTTTAAATATCGAAGAAAAGGCATTAATTACAGAAGAATTTAAAGATATTTCCGTAACGGATATGCACATTATCGAAGCAATTGGTATTGCAGAACCTCGTACCATGTCTATGATTTCAAAATCCCTCGGTGTCACAATGGGCACACTGACAACCGGTATCAACGGACTGGTCCGCAAAGGCTACGTTGTCCGCAACCGCAGTGACCGCGACCGCCGTATCGTATACGCTTCGCTGACCGAAAAGGAATTGCCGCATATCATCATCACATGAAATTCCATAAGAGTATGATTGACAGCATTATGCAGGATTTAAGCGAAGATGAAGCCGTTGTGTTAAATAAGACCTTTAACCGTCTGGAAACATTTTTCGGACAGTGGACAGATAAACATTAAAAGCTGCGTCTTATAAACGCAGCTTTTTTCATGAAAGAGTGTATTGCGGTACTTCTTTAATGCCACTCTGAGCAGACTGCCTAATACACCGCAGACAATCACTTCCCCAAGTCCACGGTCAGCATAAAATACCACAGCATGCCCTCTGTTCCATACGCATATTTTAATACAAACGGCACGATAACAGTGTTTGCAAGTATCGGCGGCAGTGGCGCTGCCCATGGGTGTTTGCGCAGCATATAGGTTCCGACTGCACCAATCAGTGTCGCAAGACTGCCAAAACAATATCCCAGATAACCGCACCACCCGTAATATTAGCAATCAGGCAGCCGATAAAAGTCCCGGTACTGCCGCCGGTGTAAATACCGGAAGAATTGTAAGTGCTTCCGCAACCCTGAACTGTATCGGACCAAAGCTCCAGTAGTCAAAGACAAATACCAGCACGACATAAATTGCCGCAATGACCGCTCCCTGCGTAATAAACGTTGTTTTTTTCATTTTCATCTGTATATTCCTCATTTCCTTGTATTTCAGCCGGTATACTATCCATCCTCCCCAAAGCTGTTGCAGTAAATATCCAGAAATCTAGATACCATACCACACTGTCTTCCGATTTCCTCATAATTTTCCACCGTCATCGGCGGTACAGTCTGCCAGCCTAACATTTTATACTGTTGGCAGACCTTTGGATTATCTGATATTTTTGGAAAATTCCGGTATTCCCTTAAATACTCAAATCCCAGCCCGTAATCCTTCTTTGCCTGCTTCATCGCTGCCTTTCTGTCTTTAAAAATAGGCATTCCGTCTTTATTTGCACCTATCGCATAAGCCTCTCCATACTGCTGCCAGCGCTCAACCAGTTCCTGATTGTCACATTCGCCCACAACTGTCCCATAACAAATTTCACGCCGTATTACCGGCACTGCCACTATCGCCGCAATCAAAACTACGGTCACTGCCACTGCGGCTATAATCCGTTTCTTTGCAAGTGTGTTATTTATCATAGAATCACCCCTTTACAGCATTTCAACAGCCTGTTCAAATTCCTTTTCCGTTGTAATTCTACCATTTTCATAACAATATCTCAATGCTAAAAAGCAACAAAGAATCCGCCGGTCATTCCCACCGGCGGATTCTGATTTATTTTATTAAGATATATTTCAAATTACTTTGTAACGCCTTCTGTCTTGTAGATAAATGTTACAGAACCGTCCATGTCATCTGCCTTTCCTGCAAAGGACTGATAATCTTTTCCAAGGTTGATAACCTTCTTAATTGTATCAATTGCATCGTCTGCATCACTGCCTACAAGAGATGTAATCTGGCTGATTCCTTCTTCGTTGAACTGAATCATACCGTTGTTTAATTCAACCACACCGTCATTTAACTGTTCTGCACCGTCGCTTAATTCGTGTGCGCCGTCATTTAACTGGGTTACACCGCTTGCTAATGCACCTGCTCCCTGTAATAACTGTGCTGTACCAATCTTTAACTGCTTTGCACCATCATCAAGAGCATTGATGCCTGTTACAAGTGCCGGGCTGCTCTCAGAGAGCTGACCGATACCGTTCTTTAAATCAGATGTGCCGGATACGAGTGCCGGAACACCGGATGCTGCTGTAATCTGTGATGCACCTGCATCAAGCTGCTTTGCACCGGATACAGCATTTGCAATACCGCCGTTTAACGTATCGTTGTTACTCTTTAACTGTGAAAGTCCGCTGTTTAACTGGGCGCTTCCTGAAGAAACACTGCTGCTTCCCGCTACAAGCTGTCCAAGTGCCGTTTCTAATGTATCCTTCTTTGCAACGGCACTCTGTAAACCTGCGTTAACCTGTGCTGCGCCTGCGGCAAGCTGTGCCACGCTGCTGTTTACAGTATTTTCTACCTTACCGGCACTTTCATTGGCTGCCGTATTTACAAGGATAACCATTTCATTCTTATAAATAGAAGCTAAATCGGTAATGCCTGCTGCCTGTAACTGTGCGTTTGCCGCAATACCGGCATTTAAAGTTGTTACAACCGGATTAGAAGCATTTGCTGTTACAAATGAATATGCATCCATGTATTTATTGGCAAGTGCTGTCTGAGCTGCTGTTGTCAGTCCGCTTTCTGAATACATATCCGTAGCAGGCTGGATCAGCAGGTTATCATTTCCTAATGCTGAGAGTGTACCGTTTAACTGTGTGCCTGCGGCTTCAAGTGCCTGTGCGCTTGTCTTTAACTTTGTCTTATTGCTTTCATACTCACTGATAGAAGCTGTCAGTCCGTCTGATAACTGTGCCAGTCCATTGCTGACCTGTGCTGAACCGTCTGCTAATTTTACCATACCGTCCATCAGTCCGTTTTCACCTGAAAGCTGTGCCTGTAACTGTGCCAGTCCGTCTGCAACCTGTGCAGAACCGCTTGCGAGTGCGTCAGAACCGTCTGCCGCACTTGCAACACCTTCTGTATACTGGCTGATACCTGCCTGTAATGCCGGAAGTCCGTTTGTTTCATCTGCAAGCTGGGATGTACCTGCCTTTAACTGGTTTACACCGTCATTTAAAGTCTTAGCACCGTCAAATAACTTGCCTGAACCGTCATATAACTGTGAAATACCGGAAGTTAATGTCGGCATAGAAGATACTACTGTGCTTAAACCGTCTGAGAGCTGTCCTGCACCGTTGTCTAACTGGGATACACCGTCTGTTAATGTCGGAACCTGGTCATTTAACTGCTGTGTACCGTCTGCAAGTGCCTTGCTTCCGTCTACAAGCTGCGGAGTTGCATCTGCAAGCTGGTTCGTACCGTCTGTGAGCTGGTCAGCCGCATCCTGTAATTCATTGACCTTATCCTTTAAGTTATCAATGCTTAAATCATCTGTATCAATGTCAGATAAGAAGTTGCTGGTTGCCATAGACATCATCATATCCAGTTCAAAATCTGTCACATCGGCTGTGACTTCAAAGTATTCCGGAACATCTAAATCCAGTTTTCATTGTCAAACTTCATATCCAGACTGTCTTTTAAGCCCGGCATTGTAATACCGAATACAACATTGCTGTCGTTGACTTCTGTAATCTTTCCGTTTGTTACTTCGATATTTGAAAAGTTATCGGAAGGAAGAAGCATGCCTGTTACCATTGTAAACGGAACATAAACCGTCTTTGTCTTTCCGTTTACGGTAATGGTCTTTTCGCATTGTTTGTATAGTCAAAACGCATTGTGACTTTACCGCTCTTTCCTGCAAGGTCACTTGCTGAAATTTCCTTGCCGTCCAGATAGTAAGTTACTTTCATGCTGACAGGTGCGGTCTGTGTTGTTGTACCCTGATAAGTAATGCTGTTGCCGTCTGCTGCCCATGTCAGGCTGTTTCCGTTGGTTGTGCTTGTTTCATCACCTGTTAAATTAGTAATGTTTGATAAGCTTGAAACATCTGTAATAGAAGACTTTCCTGTTACATTCTTTAATTTTCATTAACGATAACATGATCCTGCTGTCCGTCAGCCTTTGTAAATACAAAAACGGTTTCTTCCTTTGAATCGGTCTTTGCTTCGGTTGCAACCTTTGGTGCTGAAGAAAGCTGTGATGTCAGGACATCTGCAATCATTGTTTCTGTGTCTGTATCCTGTTCGTTTGCAGCAACTTCATTCTGAACTGCTGATGATGTATTTGTTCCGCAGGCTGCGAAAGAACACGCCATTAATGCTGCACACATAAATACTGAACCATATTTGAATAATTTCTTCTTAATCATATAATTCTCCATTTCCGCCGTAATCCGGCTTTTACAATCTAATTTCCATTTCTCATCTGCCGTCAGAACTATTTGCTGTAAGTATCTGTTGAAGCATAAGCCACATTTTTAGCTTTTTCTTTCTTATCTTTCTGTCCGAATCCGATACTTGTGTATCTGATAACCTTATCAAATACAACGAAGAATGACGGTAATACAAAGATAACGACAAACATACTGATAATCGCACCTCTTGACATTAACTTACAAAGAGAAGCAACCATATCTACGCTTGAGTAAGCACCAACACCGAATGTTGCGGCAAAGAAGCCTAAGGCACTTACGATGATAGACGGAATAGAGGTTGAAAGAGCCGTTGCAATGGCTTCCTTCTTTCCTGCACCCTCATTACGTTCCTTCTTATATCTTGTTGTCATCAAAATCGCATAATCGACCGTTGCACCTAACTGAATCGTACCGATTACAACCGATGCGATAAACGGAAGTGTCGTTCCTAAGTAATACGGAAGTCCCATGTTAATAAAAATAGCAAATTCAATTGCCGCAACCAGAATAATCGGCAATGAAACGGACTTAAATACACAGAAGATAATAATGAAGATTGCCACAATGGATACGGCACTTACGGTCTTAAAATCTTTATCTGTAATGGTAATCAAATCCTTTGTACACGGTGCTTCACCGATAACCATGGAGTTCTGGTCATATTTCTTTGCAATCGCATCAATCGTAGAAATCTGATTGTTGATTTCATCGGATGCCAGCTTGTAATCTGAACCGATTGCAATCATCTGATGCTTATTACCTTTAACATATCCTTTAAGTCATCCGGAATAAGTTCGTCCGGAATGGTTGTTCCTGCAAGGGAATTATATCCTAATGCAAAAGAAACACCTTCAACATTTTCCAGTTCGTCTAACATCTTCGTTGCATCTTTTGCTGTCATGTTCGTATCTGCAAGAATCATGTAGACGGAATTCATATCAAAATTTTCTTCCAGAATTTTATTTGCCTGTGAGCAGGCTGTAGATTCAGGGAATGTATCTGTTAAGTTATAGTAAACATTTGTATGATTATATCCGTAAATTGCCGGGAATAATAATACAAGGAAAACGATAATCGGAAGCCATGCGTGGTTGACAACGAAATTTGCAAGCTTATCGAATTTTGCCGGCATAATTTCTTTGTGCATTGTCTTTTCAATGCCCTGTCAAATGTCAGAATCATGGAAGGAAGAATCGTTATACAGCCGATAACACCGATTACAACACCCTTTGCCATAACAATACCGAGGTCTAAGCCCAGTGTAAATGTCATGAAGCACAGTGCGATAAATCCGGCTACTGTTGTAATGGAAGAACCGACTACGGAAGTAATGGTATTTCCGATAGCCACTGCCATTGCCTTATTATGGTCATCCGGATACTCGCTTTTCTGTTCCTTATAGCTGTGCCATAAGAAAATGGAGTAGTCCATTGTAACACCAAGCTGTAATACCGCTGCAAGTGCTTTAGTAAGGAAAGAAACCTCACCCATAATAACATTAGAGCCTAAGTTGTAAACAATCGCCATACCGATACTTAACATAAAGAATACCGGTACAAGGAAAGAATCCATAAACAGTGCCAGTACAATACTTGGGACTGCGGCAATCACAACGTATGCAATCGTTTCCTGCTGTGTGATGTTCTTTGTATCTGTAACAACGGCTGACATACCGCTGATGAAGCACTGTCCGTCAGCAATATTTCTTAATTCCTGAATCGCTGCCATTGTGCCGTCACTTGATGTTGTATCATCAAAGAAAATCATAAACATCGTACAGCCGCTTTCCTGATTTTCAAAATAGCTGCGGTACTTTGACGGAATGATTTCAGTCGGTACTTCTGCACCTACCATACTGTTATAAGAAATAATATCTGTTACATGTTCTACATTTTCAATTTTATCTTCTATCTTTTCAATTCCTTTAGCGTCCATTCCTTTAACAACGACCGTGGCATACGCACCCTTGTTAAATTCATCCATCAGAATGTCCTGCCCTTTCATTGTGTCAATGTCACCGGGCAGATAATACAAAATATCATAATTGACTTTTGTCTTGACATATCCGATGCCTGCCGGAATGAGCAGCAATACGCTTAAAATCAAAATTGAATTCTAAGCTTAACTATCGCTTTTCCTACCTTTTCCATTATTATTCCTCCTTTTAATACTCAAAATTGTTACTGACCGTTGGTCATTCTCATTTGCGATTGTCATTATAGCACAAAATGACCAGTAGTCAATATAGTTTATAAAAATTTATGACTTTTAGTCATTTTTATTGACAAACGGATTAAAACCTCTATTATGCATGGAAGACAAACGTAATTTATAAAAATTGCAGATAAGGAGACGTTATGGGAAAGTTAGAATCAAATAAATTGCAAAACGGACCTCTCTGCTCAATACCGCATTTAACCTTTTACGACCAAAGGTGTCAGCAAGACCTCTATTGCAGAGATTTCTAAGAATGCAGGCATTGCCAAGGGTACATTCTATCTGTATTTTAAAGATAAATATGATATCCGCAATAAACTGGTTTCGCATGAATCCAGCAAGCTGTTTAAACATGCAGCCGCCAATCTTACGCAGTATTGTTTAAAGAATAATCTGACACTGGGATTTGAAGATAAAATTATTTTTATTGCGGACCACATTATCAATGCTTTAAATGAAGATAAGACCCTGCTCACCTTTATTTCCAAAAATTTAAGCTGGGAATTTTCAGGGAAGCCCTGACAAGTAACATTGCGGAAGACGATGTAAATTTCAAAGATGTATTTTATTCCATGATTGACTGTGCCGAATACGAAATCGAAGAACCGGAAATTATGCTGTTTTTAATTACCGAGCTTGTCAGCTCCACCTGCTACAGCGCAATTCTCTACGAAGAACCGGCAAATATCGAAACGATTAAGCCATATTTATTTACCACAATCCGCGGCATTATCCGTCAGCATGAAACCGCACCAAAGGCGCAGGCCGAAATGCAGTAACACTACCCGCTTAAAAAAGCACCGGCAGAAATGAGATGTCATTTTCTGTCGGTGCTTCTTCTTTAATTTTACCGTTTTACTCCTGCGCAGGATTTTAACAGCGCGATTTCTTTTGCATAACCGTCCAATTCATTTCGGTGTTTCCAGAAAGAACGGCTTATCCGCTAACATCGGGTGGTTGATAATCCGTTCAAAGGCTTCCGTTCCGATTGAACCCTCACCAATCTTTTCATGGCGGTCTTTATGGCTTTCAAACGGATTCTTGGAATCGTTGATATGAATGGCATACAGTCTGTCAATGCCGATAATCTCATCAAACTGCTTTAACACGCCGTCAAGGTCATTTACAATGTCATATCCCGCATCGTAGACATGGCACGTATCAAGGCATACACCCAGATGGTCATTTAATTCCACGCGGTCAATAATCGCGCGCAGTTCTTCAAAAGACCTGCCGATTTCCGAACCCTTGCCCGCCATGGTTTCAAGCAGTACCTTTGTCGTCTGCTCCGGCTTTAACACCTCGTTTAACATCTGTGTAATATAGTCAATTCCGATTTCAACGCCCTGTTTTACATGGCTTCCCGGATGAAAGTTATAAAGATTTCCCGGTACATATTCCATTCTTTTTAAATCATCTGCAAACGTATTTTTGCAAATTCTCTCGTGCTTTCATCTGCGGAGCATGCATTTAACGTATACGGCGCGTGTGCTAAAATCACATGGATACCGTTTTCTTTGCAAATGCTTTAAAACTTTCCACGTCCTTTTCATCTATTGCCTTTGCAGCACCGCCGCGCGGTTTCTTGTAAAACTGAAATGTATTTCCTCCGAGTGCAACAGCTTCCTTTCCCATGTGAAGAAAGCCCTTAGATGCCGAAAGATGACAGCCTATCTGAAACATACTTTTCCTCCCGTTTTTATTCTTCTTTTCACTGCCGGTACGCTGCAATCGTTGCGTACCGCGTACGTCCACTTTTACAGCAGCGCCTGATAAATCTCTCTTTCGATACACCGCGGTCTTTTGCCGCCGCTTTCATCGCTTCTTTTATCCATGCCCTGGCTGATATACAGGTCAACGTGGTCTGCAATACTCATCTGTGCCCACTGTGCCTGTTCTTCCGCTTCAATCGTTTTCCGGCTCTTGCCCTCCACGACCAGCACATATTCACCGCGCGGCTCCTGTTCCTCATAAAAGTCAACCGCCTCTTTAAAGGTCGTAAGCATTGCCTTTTCATGCCGCTTGGTCAGTTCCTTGCAAATCGTGAGCGGGCGGTCTTTTCCAAACACCTCACACAGCTCCTTTAATGTCCGGAGCAGACGGTGTGGCGCTTCATATAAAATAACCGTTCTTGTTTCTTCCTTTAATTCGGAAAGTACTGCCTTGCGCTCCTGCTTGTCAGGCGGCAGAAATGCTTCAAATGCAAACCGTCTGGTCGGTCTTCCAGACATCGTCAGTGCCGTAATACATGCCGCCGGTCCCGGAAGGGACGTCACGGTTACGCCTGCTTCATGGCACTGGCGCACCAGTTCCTCACCGGGGTCTGAAATCCCCGGCGTTCCCGCATCGGTAATCAGGGCAACCGTTGTGCCTGCCAGCATTTTCTCTACCAATACTTTTGCCTTTTCGACCTTGTTATATTCATGATAACTGGTCATCGGGGTCTTGATTTCAAAATGATTGAGCAGCTTAATACTGTTTCTGGTATCCTCTGCCGCAATTAAATCCACTTCTTTTAAGGTCCGAAGCACACGGTAGGTAATATCTTCTAAATTTCCAATCGGTGTTGCGCACAAATACAACATTCCCGTATGTTCCATAACTTCACTCTTTCTGCCGCCAAACGGCCTTTTAGTACATTTTAAGCAGTTCCTGTGTATACGTGCCGTCTTCTTTGTATACAACCAGCGGCGGCTCTACTTTTAAGAGTGCTTTTCCACCTTTGACTGCTTCGATTAACACCATATTGGCATCCTTATTTTCATGCGGATATACCATACGGATTCTTTTGGGTTCTAAATGATGCCGTGTCATCACTTCAAAAATTTCCACAAGCCGCTGTGGACGGTGTACCATATAAAATCTGCCGCGCATTTTCAGGCACCGTGAGGCTTCCCGCACCACATCTTTGAGTGTGCAGAGCAGTTCATGGCGCGCAATCGCTTTTGCGGAATCCGGATTGGTCAGTCCATGATTCTCATTCATATACGGCGGATTGGTCGTTACAACGTTAAAAGAAGCTCCCCGAATATCGTGGAAGCCTCTTTAATATCACCCTGTACAATTTTACAGCTTCTCCGATTCCGTTTAGTTCCACGCTTCTTCTGGCAAGGTCCGCACTGACCGCCTGAATTTCCAGTCCGGTAAATCCGGCGGCATCAGGATTTTGCCTGCATTAAAATGGGAATGACCCCATTTCCCGTACCTAAATCTAGAACCTGCTCATTTTTCTGCGCTTTTAAAGGAAGACAACAGCACGGCATCCATTCCAAAACAAAAGCAGTCTTTATTCTGGATAATCCGGTACCCGTTGCGCTGTAAGTCATCAATTCTCTCATTATCATTCGTCATTGATATGGGATTTTCCTTCCTTTTTCTAATTCTTCAAGCTGCTTTAACTCTTTATCATCAATATGCATCTTATCGTTGCGGCGCTTCGGCTTAAAGCGGATTTCCGCAACCGGATACTCCACCTCTTTTCGTCATTGCCGGTTGTCACAACCACCTTGACGCGCTGGCGCAGTACGCTCACGCTTAATACCTCGCCCTTTAACTTATCCGGTGTCGTCACATAATCGCCGATGCCTGGCAGATGACTGTTCAATTCTTCGTAGGTTTCTTCTTCATTTTTCAGACAGCACATCAGTCTTCCGCATACGCCCGATATTTTGGTCGGATTTAACGAAAGATTCTGCTCTTTTGCCATTTTAATCGAAACCGGCACAAATTCCGGCATATAAGTCGCACAGCACAGTGGTCTTCCGCACGCCGATTCCACCCATAATCTTTGCTTCATCGCGCACCCCAATCTGGCGCAGTTCGATTCGGGTCTTAAATACCGATGCCAGATCCTTTACCAGCTCCTGAAATCAATTCGTCCGTCCGCCGTAAAATAAAACAGCACCTTATTGTTATCGAATGTATATTCGACTTTGATCAGTTTCATTTCCAGCTTGTGCTTTGCAATCTTTTCCAGACAAATCTGAAAGGCTTCTTTTCCTTCCGGCGGTTTCTTGCTTCCCGCTCATCATCCTCCGGCGTTGCAATCCGGATGACTGCCTTTAACGGCTGAATTACCTTTTATCTTCAACTTCCCGGATTCCTAAAACAACATGTCCGTACTCCACGCCACGCGCGGTTTCCACGATAACATGCTGTCCGGTTTCAATGTCTTCATACTTTCCCGGTGCAAAAATAAATTTTTCCTGCCTGACGGAACCGGACTCCAATAACCTTTGTCACGAGTTTTCCTCCATTTTATTTCTTTTCATTCTGTTCTAACTCCACTGCCGCCTGCAAATGCAGGACTGCCGTTTTACCTACATCGCCTCTTTAATTGCCATAATCAGCAGTTCAATAACAAGGTCAAAATTAACATTTGCCTTTAACCGCAGCTTCACCTTGTCAATGGATTTTAAAATGTCTTCCAGCCCCTCATAAGAACAGTTCTTTGCCTGCTCTGCAAGCAATGACATTTCATCTTTAAAAATCAGGGCGTTGGAATCCTTTGTGCTTTTAAAGACTAAAACATCCCGGTACCACATTGCCATTAAATCTAAATAATCGTCAATCGTGAGTTTATAATTGGCGATATTTTGACTTCCGCCATAATTTCCGCTGTTGTCATCTCTTTGGCATAGCGGATAACGTGCATCACTTCTTCTTTTAACTGTGCAAATTCTTTTGATGTTGCAATCGTTACGGCACGGCCGATTTTTCCCTGTGCAAATGCAGTTGCAAAACGGCACTCATAGTCCGTTAAATCATACTTTTCCTGTAAATACTGTGTTACCAGTGTATCCCGCAGCGGTCTGAAATCCAGTCTGACACATCTTGATAAAATGGTCTGTAAAATGTATCCGCATTGGTTGTCAGCAAAATAATAATGCCGTATGCCGGCGGTTCTTCAATCGTCTTTAACAGGGCATTCTGCGCCTGCTGTGTCAGCTTCTCCGCCTCGTCAATAATATAAATCTTATACCGGCTGCTGTATGGCTTAATCTGCATATCGCCGATAACCTGTTCTCTTACATCATCGACACCGATACTGCCCGGTTTTTCATGATGCACCCAGATAATATCCGGCTGATTGCCCGATTCACTCTGGATACAGGAATGACACGTACCGCAGGGTTCCTGTCCGTGCCGTTCACATTGCAGTGTTTCGGCAAAATGCCCGCCGTCATCTTTTTCCCGAACCCATCGGTCCGTTAAAAATATAGGCATGTGAAACCTTATTGAGTCTTATTGCATTCTGTAAATGTTCCTTTATCTGTTCGTGTCCGTAAATATCTGCAAACTTACTCATGATTTGTCCTTTCTGTTTTCCGTTCCAATTTCCGGATTGTATCACGTTGAAATATCCAAAAGCAGACCACGGATATCATCAATCTTACTGATAATGGCAAGGTGGTCTTTTCGTCCTTGACCAGCTCGCCCGCAAGGTCATCGAGATTCTTATCCACCAGTCTTACAATACCGTAAACTCTGTGGCGCCCGCGTCTGTCGAGGAAATTCTCACGCGAAAATTCATGGGAACGGCTCACCACTTCATTTAAAATCCCTTAACCAGTTCCCTGTACTTTTCATATCTTTAATATCCATGTGTTTGGAAATCTTATCACCCTGCACCGTGATTTGCTCCATCATGGAATTTAATTTTTCCTGAAGATCCTTTTCTTCGATATTGCGGATCAGCGTAAATTTAAAGCTGTCATCTCCACTGTCCACGCTCTTTGTCGGTTCTTCTACCTGTTGTATCTTTGATACGTCATTTACCTTAATATCCACAAAATACCCCCATTTTGGCACTATATAAGCATTATAGCATACTTTACCGCATAAACCAATAAATCTTTACCTAAGTTTCCACAGTTTCATCCATATATCATTTACATATACAGTAAACATTTTAATCGCGGCTTTTTGTTCACCAATATTCCTTAAAATCTCCTGCTTAATTGCCGCCACACTGTCTTCTAACCCGTCATTGTTTGAAAATGCTTTGTAATCCCGGATTTTTAAATTTTCTTCGGAAAATCCTGCTCATCTGCCAAAACCTACGGCACAGTTCCGCATACTTTGGCTTTTCCTGTTCTTCTTCCCTGTGAATAGCACGCAGAAGCCGGATTTTATCCTCTACTTCTATATATATCGGCAAAGATGTTCTTTTCCGTAATATTTGCAAAATCCGTCATACGCTTCAAGCGTTCCGATAACAATATAGCGGTTCTTTCCGCCTAACTGTATCTGCCCGTCATTGACCGTAAAATATTTCCACACGCCGATAACCGTATCATAACAGCGCATTTCGATGATTTTTCCTTCTTTTCAAGCCGCGCTGCTTCATCATCATTTACAAAATGATACTCAACGCCCTCCGCTTCTCCCGCCCGCATCGGCCTTGTCGTATACATGGTAATTCTCTTTAAATGAAGCTGCTCATCGTGTGCAAGCTGTTCGTAAATGTGGTCTTTTCCCGTTGCACTTTTCCCATTAAAAATATGATTTCAGGCATGAAACATATACTCCTTTTCACTTTTTTCAATACCGATAACTTCCAGATTTTTCTGGATTCCTTCACGGATAATCTCTGCAATTTCTCCTGTATAAACCTCTCCCGCCTGAATAAGCGGTATACCCGGCGGATAAAAGCACACGCCTGCCGCTGCAGTTCTTCCCACGCATAAATCCAGTTCTACCGGCTCGGCGTCCCCATTCTGCGCATCATACGGATTACATTTCACCTCCGGAAAACATTCCATAAAAGCGGTTATTTTTTCTACGTTTTCAAGTTCTGTTGGCAATTCATTCCTTTGTTTTATGTCCTGTTCCGTCTGTAGTTGTGATTTCTGTCCTCTTCTGATTTTCGTCTGCATTTCATCATCTATCTGTCTGAGCGCTTCAAAACGCTCATAATATTCATCGGTATCCCCGATACTGGTCATCGCAATGACATATTGCAAAGAAGCCATTTCAAGCTGGATATGATATTTATTTAACAATTCCTGATACAATTCTTTTCCGTCCCGTACAAGCAGTACAATCTTTGAAATGTCATCGGTCGGAAACAGTCGGATATTCGTAAGTGTTTCTAATTTTTTCCGCAATGCCAGAAGCCGTGTCACATACGCATTAAAAAGAGGTTTTCCTTTCGTTTCAAGCACTGTCATACAACGGTCAATGCCACCCATTAACACATAGGACGGACTGGTGGTCTGATACATATCCCAATACCGCCGCACCCGCTCTTTATCAATATTTCCCTGCAAATGCAGTAACGCCGTCTGTGTCAGGGACGGCAGTGTTTTATGAATACTCTGGATTACCGCATCGGCACCGCAGAATACCGCCGATTCCGGAAAAGCTTCATGAAATGCAAAATGCGCGCCGTGCGCTTCATCTACAATCAATATCTTACCATACCGGTGTACGATTTCCGCAATTTTTACATCCGATACAATTCCCTCATACGTCGGCGAAGTAATAATAACCGCACGGATATTTTCATGCTGTTTGAATGCCTGTTCAACCTGACTTGGTGATACCGCACCGTAAATGCCGCTTGTGACTTCCTTGGGATACAGATACACCGGATTTAATTCATTTAAGTAAATGGCATTATACACGGCACGGTGACAGTTTCTTGCGACCAGCACCGTATCATTTTTGTTGCACCGCAGATTGCCGCCAACAGCCCCGCACTGCTTCCGTTTATCAGCCACAGACTTTCCTCTGCACCGAATAATTTTGCCGTCCGCTCAAAGGCTTCTTTTAAAATATCCTCTGCATGATGCATATTGTCAAATCCATCAATTTCCGTAATGTCAATCGCATAGGGTTTGGCATGACAAACTCCTGTGTATTTCTTTTGCTCCCGGCATATGTAACGGCACATAATCTGCACCGCAGTATTCCTCCAGCCGCTCTAATAAATCTTTTTCATTCTTTCTCCGTTTCATGCAAAGCTGCTTAAACCTGCAAAAGCCAGATTTCTATTTTTCTGACCTTGTCCGGTTTAGACAGCTCCTTTGCTTTTATATTCTGACCCGACATTTCTGTCAAAGTCTGCTTTTGAATCTGTTATTTTGTCACAATTAATTTCATTTCAGCCGTTGCTATGCTTCCGATTGCATCTGTTACCTGATACTTCATCGTATATTCGCCTGCCGCATCGGTTGTATATCGTCCGCTTACTGCGATTTTATCTGTAATATCATTGCCGCAGGTATCTTTTGCCGTCACACCTTTTAAGAAATCAACGGTATCTCCCACCTTTACGGTAATATCCTGTACTCCTGAAAGTGTCGCACTCTCCTTATGCCATGGATTTGTTTCATCCGGGTCTGTCGGGTCCCAGCCTGCATTTGGGCTGTCTAACGGAATTTTAATAGATTCCGGCTTGCCAAGCGGTCCCGGATTCGCAGCATCATCATAAATATCAACCGTTGTTCCCTGCGGACAGTTTTCATACAGCCACAATACATCACGGACGCACATTCTGACACAGCCCAGTGATGCAAATGTACCCAGCTTATTATATTCTTCTGTTTCAAGTGTATTATTGGCTGCCTTTAAATACGGTACGGAATGGAACAGATATCCGCCGCTGATACGGTACGCATAATGTCCATAGGTATTGTCCACCATTAAACGCCATACATACATATCCGATGTTTTATAATTTTCACCGGTAATCGTTTCTTCTCCTGCTCTGCCGCAGGATGCCGCAAATGCTTTTACCGGAATTGAATACGAACCGCTCTCATCAATCCCGTAAACCGTTACACAGTTTGCCGCTCTATTGACTTTAATGTGATACGGATATGCCACTCCGGCCGGTACGGTATAAGAAACTTCCTTCTGCTGTTCCGGCTCTTTTAAATCTATCCATGTCACTTCTTTGGTCTGCTGTTCGCCGTTATTCTTATTGCTGCCGTCACCCTGTGCATTATTATCCGCACCCGGTGAAGCCTTATTTTCTTTACTTTCATTACCCTGCGTAATGCCTAACTTACTGCCAAGCGGTGTGAACCGGATACATACAAATGCACCGGCGCCCAGCACTGCAAGAATCAGTACGATATAGATTATCAGTGCTTTCCAATTGCGCTGAAACCAGTTTTCCGTCTTCTTAAATATTTATAATTAATGTTTCCTTTACTCATTTTATCCTCCGTTTCGGACAGTCCCCGAAAATTCTTCTAAAAACATTTCCGCTCAAAATGCTTCAACTCACGCTGTTTTTGCAAATTGCACATTTTTCTTATAAATTTAAAATGTTTTGTATCCATTCCTGTGTATGTTCTCAAAATACTTTATTTTTCAATTCATTTCAGCACATACAATTTACTATGATAACACATCGGTATAATAATTCAACCTGTATTTATATTTTCCGGGACTTTTACCTTCTATTCCCGACAAAACACCATTTTTTCCCTTTTGACAAAGGTCCAAAATTATACAGTGTCTTTCTTCTCCCATTATATTTAGGATTATCTCTTTGTCTGTTCTATAAATCTGCAATCAAAAACTCAACCTTTCAAAGATTGAGTTCCCTGACTTAGTGCCTAGAACCGGAATCGAACCAGTGACACGAGGATTTTCAGTCCTCTGCTCTACCGACTGAGCTATCTAGGCATAGTAGCGGGGACAGGATTTGAACCTGTGACCTTCGGGTTATGAGCCCGACGAGCTTCCGAACTGCTCTACCCGCGTTATTCATTTAATTTATTATATGCAAAACACATAACAAATATGCAAAATTATAAAGAATATAATGGACGGAGAAGGATTCGAACCTTCGAAGGCATCGCCAGCAGATTTACAGTCTGTCCCTTTGGCCACTCGGGAATCCGTCCATATTCAATTAAAACGCAATAACCCATCTTCATATCCGTAGATAAGCCACCGCGAAGCCGACAGTCGGAGTCGAACCAACAACCTGCTGATTACAAATCAGCTGCTCTGCCATTGAGCCATGTCGGCAAAGTGGGACCAATAGGGGCTCGAACCTATGACCCTCTGCTTGTAAGGCAGATGCTCTCCCAGCTGAGCTATGATCCCATTAAACATGCTATATACAATTATAAATTGTAAACGACCCGGATGGGGTTCGAACCCACGACCTCCGCCGTGACAGGGCGGCGCTCTAACCAGCTGAGCCACCAGGCCATTTTCTATTATCAATGAAAACAGTGATAACTGAAACTTTTATGAAAGAAATGTCTTAAAGAAATTTAAAACTATTCTTTCAAAACTGCACATTAAATATATCATACAGGAACTGCTTTTGCAATACCTTTTCATCCGATTATCCTCTGGATAACTCTCGTTCTATCCGTTTCTTTTGCAAACCTAACCTTCTTCGGTTAAGCCCTCGACCTATTAGTATGAATCAGCTCCACATGTCACCACGCTTCCACCTTTCACCTATCTACCTCGTCGTCTTCAAGGGGTCTTACTAGATTACTCTATGGGATATCTCATCTTGAGGGGGGCTTCACGCTTAGATGCCTTCAGCGTTTATCCCGTCCCGACTTGGCTACCCGGCCATGCACTTGGCAGTGCAACCGGTCCACCAGAGGTCAGTCCATCCCGGTCCTCTCGTACTAAGGACAGCTCCTCTCAGATATCCTACGCCCACGCCGGATAGGGACCGAACTGTCTCACGACGTTCTGAACCCAGCTCGCGTACCGCTTTAATGGGCGAACAGCCCAACCCTTGGGACCTACTACAGCCCCAGGATGCGATGAGCCGACATCGAGGTGCCAAACCACTCCGTCGATGTGAACTCTTGGGAGTGATAAGCCTGTTATCCCCAGGGTAGCTTTTATCCGTTGAGCGATGGCAATCCCACTTTCATACCACCGGATCACTAAGTCCTACTTTCGTACCTGCTCCACCCGTCGGTGTCGCAGTCAAGCTCCCTTCTGCCTTTGCACTCTTCGAATGGTTTCCAACCATTCTGAGGGAACCTTTGAGCGCCTCCGATACTCTTTCGGAGGCGACCGCCCCAGTCAAACTCCCACGTCAGACATTGTCCCCCGGCCGGATTACGGCCGCAGGTTAGAAACCCAGTACTGCAGGGGTGGTATCCCAACAGCGGCTCTGCGACAACTGGCGTCATCGCTTCATAGCCTCCCACCTATCCTGTACATGCAATACCGAATCCCAGTATCAAACTGGAGTAAAGCTCCATGGGGTCTTTCCGTCCTGGCGCAGGTAACCAGCATCTTCACTGGTATTTCAATTTCACCGGGTGCATTGTCGAGACAGTGCCCAAATCATTACGCCTTTCGTGCGGGTCGGAACTTACCGACAAGGAATTTCGCTACCTTAG